>Ga0307509_10000018_pt1 | contig 258998 bp, 239 predicted proteins | sample 10_EM_MG_FD_202245 | JGI IMG/M metagenome (GOLD analysis project Ga0307509, IMG submission 202245) | Populus trichocarpa ectomycorrhiza microbial communities from riparian zone in the Pacific Northwest, United States - 10_EM | ecosystem: Host-associated > Plants > Roots > Unclassified... | reverse complement strand
CTTCTCGATTTCCATAGTGTCCACCATCTTTTTTAATGGATACTATCTTCGCGGTCTAAGCCTTCAATTCACAGATGACTTCGCCGGGGGCTTACCGCACGCCTCCTTGGCGTGTGCCACATCGCCGCAGTCCCGCTTTCCCACGCTTCTCGTCAGCGATCGGCGGGCTCAGTTACACCTCACCCCGAATGGAAAACGATGATCGGCAAGCGCCCCGGTCCCCAGTCACGTGGCTAGCGCCGCTGCCGGGCCACGCATTAGCGGCTGCGGGAAGCAAAGCTGGCTCGTCCAACATTCTTGTGGGGTCTTGCTGGCGATCGCCTATCGTCGCTTTTGGTGGATTGCGTGATGGAAATGCACGCCGCGCAGAACGCAGAAACGCGAAAGGCCAACCGGGTGGTTGGCCTTTCGCGTTTTTTTGGTGGGGCGTGAGTGATTCGAACACTCGACCTACGGATTAAGAGTCCGCTGCTCTACCAACTGAGCTAACGCCCCGGAAACCGGGTTTGTTTGTTTTCGGATTGGTGGGTCGGGCGAGATTCGAACTCGCGACCAACGGATTAAAAGTCCGCTGCTCTACCGACTGAGCTACCGACCCGAAAAACAAGAAGGGCGAATTATAGAGATCGGTTTGAAGGCTGTCAACGCAAGTGTGACAGGTAGGTGTGTGAGAAAAAACGAGCGGTGCAAATTTGAGCAAAAAGGAAGCTTCAAAATTGCAGCGATGGTAGCGATGTGTTAAAAGAAGCGTTCGCCAAATACAGATTTTCTGTACCAGCCATGGTTTTCTCCTTTTTCAAAAAAACGCCGGAAAAAATGGTCGCCAGACCTGCTGCCGCGCCGCGTCCGCAAGAGGGCAACCCTTTTCCGCCAGTCGTCCCGGCTGAAGAGAAACCTTCTATTCCCCCCCTCGCCGCTGCGTCCGGACCGACCCTGGCCGATACCGTTGCCGTGCGCGAAGAAGACAAGGCTTCGCTCGATTTCAGCGACTTTCAATTTAGTGAGAGTCCAAGCGATTTTCATATCGAGGCCGATGTCGATCCGATCGACGCCGATGTGGAACAGGCTGCCGTTCTTTATGCCAACGCGCAGGACGAGGCGGCCCGCGCAATGCTCGAGAGTGCCGTACGCGTCCATCGCTCCGGCCCGGGAGAGCGCTTGTGGTTGATGCTTTTCGATCTCTATCGACTGACCGGGCAGAAAGCGGATTTCGAGGCGCTGGAAATCGACTATGCGCAGGCCTTCGAGCGATCTCCGCCGACCTGGCGCGATTCGTCGACGGTGCCGGCTGCCGCCAAGGTGAAGCTCGCCGGCGGTGTCGTATTCACAGGCGAACTGGTCGGCGAGAACGAGGCTGGTTTCGAGATCGTGCGGCAGGCGCTGGACAAAAACCCAAAGCTCCGGCTCGACCTGTCGAAGGTAAACGAACTCGACGCCGCGGGCTGTTGTCGCTTGCTTGCGCTGTTGCAGCAGGCGCACAAGGCGAAGCGCGAAATCGAGTTGCTCGGTCGCGACAATATCGCGGCACAAATCGAAGCGCGCCTCGAGGTCGGACGTGCAGAAGACGGCGGCTGTTGGCTTCTGTTGCTCGAGATCTATCAGTTGCAAGGGCAACAGGAAGATTTCGACGATGTGGCGATCAACTATGCCGTCACCTTCGAAGTATCGCCGCCTTCCTGGGAGCCCAAGCGGGTCGCCGTGGTGGTGGAGGTCGCTGCGACCGAACTGGCCGTCGAGGCGGAGCCGGATGATTCGAGCGGCGAAGCCTATCTTGCTCGCGGCGACATCAAGGCTTCCCGCTTTAGCGATCTGCCGGCGTTCGCCGAGGTCCATGACCCGGTGGTGATTGATTGTTCGGCTGTCACGCGCGTCGACTTCATCAGCGCCGGGGCCTTGCTCAACGTTTTGAGCACGGTCAGGCGTTCCGGCAAGCAAATCGTCTTCCGCCATCCCAATCATCTCGTGGCTGAACTGTTCGGCGTCGTCGGCCTCAAGGCCGTGGCCGAAATCATTTTCGAAAAATATTAGGAATCTGCATGGAGCAATACCACGGCACGACAATTCTGTCGGTGCGTCGCGGCAATCGTGTCGCGATGGGCGGCGATGGTCAGGTCACGCTTGGCAACATCGTCATCAAGGCCACCGCGCGCAAGGTGCGCCGCATTCACCAGGGCAACATCCTGGCGGGTTTCGCCGGCGGTACGGCCGATGCCTTTACGCTGTTCGAGCGCTTCGAAGCCAAGCTCGACAAGCATCAGGGCAACCTGCTGCGTTCTGCCGTCGAACTGGCCAAGGACTGGCGCAGCGATCGTGCGCTGCGCCGCCTCGAGGCCATGCTGGCGGTGGCCGATCAGGAAGACTCCTTGATCATCACCGGCAATGGCGACGTTCTGGAGCCCGAGTACGGCATCGTTGCCATTGGTTCGGGCGGCGCCTACGCGCAATCTGCCGCCCGGGCACTGATCGAGAACACTGAACTGGAGCCGGCCGAGGTCATCCGCAAGTCGCTCGAGATCGCCGGCGACCTCTGCATCTACACCAATCAGAATTTCACGATTGAAACACTGGGCTAAGTACCAGAGCTGCCACGACGGGATTACGCCGGGACCGGATCTTCAGCGCACAGCGCAGGCCGTGGTCATTGGCTGCCGGAGAGGCATGTTGGATTTCTCCCCCTTTACCTCGCACACAGCAGGTTCGCCATGACGCAAATGACACCGCAGGAAATTGTTCACGAACTCGACAAACACATTGTCGGCCAGGGCCAGGCCAAGAAGGCCGTTGCGATTGCCTTGCGCAACCGCTGGCGGCGGGCGCAGGTGGCCGACCCGTTGCGCCAGGAGATCACGCCGAAGAACATTCTGATGATCGGACCGACCGGCGTCGGCAAGACCGAGATCGCCCGTCGTCTGGCGCGACTGGCCAATGCACCGTTCATCAAGATCGAGGCGACCAAGTTCACCGAGGTCGGCTATGTCGGTCGCGACGTCGATACGATCATCCGCGATCTGGTCGAGATCGCCATCAAGAGCGGCCGCGAGCAGGCCATGAAGGGCGTTCGCGCCCGCGCCGACGATGCCGCCGAGGACCGGATTCTCGATGCGCTGCTACCGCCGGCGCGCGGCAATTTCTTCAACGATACGCAGGTGACCGACGAGAGTGCGACGCGGCAGAAATTTCGCAAGAAGCTGCGCGAAGGTGAGCTCGACGACAAGGAAATCGAGATCGAAGTCGCCGCGCAATCGATGCAGGCCGAAATCTTCGCGCCGCCCGGCATGGAAGAGCTGACCTCGCAGATCCAGGGCATGTTCCAGAACATGGGCAACAGCCGCAAGAAAACGCGCAAGCTGAAAATCTCCGAGGCGCGCAAGCTGCTGATCGAGGAAGAGGCGGCCAAGCTGGTGAACGACGAAGAGGTGAAGCTCGACGCGGTCAGGAACGTCGAACAGAACGGCATCGTCTTCCTCGATGAAATCGACAAGATCGCCTCGCGCAGCGAAGCGCAGGGGGCCGACGTTTCGCGCCAGGGTGTGCAGCGCGATCTGTTGCCGCTGGTCGAGGGCACGACGGTGTCGACCAAGTACGGCATGATCCGTACCGACCACATCCTGTTCATCGCGAGCGGCGCTTTCCATCTCGCCAAGCCTTCCGACCTGATCCCCGAGTTGCAGGGCCGCCTGCCGATTCGCGTCGAGCTCGACTCGCTGTCGGTGGCCGATTTCGAATGCATCCTGACGCAGACCGACGCCTGTCTGACCATGCAGTATCAGGCCCTGCTCGCGACCGAGGGGGTGACGCTGGAATTCGCCGCGGACGGCATCCGGCGCCTGGCCGAAATCGCCTGGTCGGTTAACGAAAAAACCGAGAACATCGGCGCGCGCCGTTTGTACACGGTGATGGAACGCCTGCTCGAAGAAGTCTCCTTTTCGGCCGGCAAGCACGGGGCCGAGACGATCGCCATCGATGCCGCCTACGTCGATGGGCGTCTGGGGGCGCTGGCGCAGGACGAGGATCTCTCGCGCTACGTGCTCTAAGCGGCGGCGCGCATGCTGCTGCGCATCGTCGCCATCATCTTTCCGGTTTTCGCCATCGTCGCGGTGGGCTTTTTCTACGCCCGGCGCAAGCGGCCGGACATGGCCTTCGCCAACCAGCTCAACATGGACGTCTTCGTGCCGGCGCTGGTCTTCGCCGCGCTGGCCAGCAAGAGCTTCGATCTCACCGCCTACTGGCCGCTGGCGGCCGGTGGCCTGATCGTCGTGCTCGGTTCGGGGCTGCTGAGCTGGCCGCTGGCGAAGTTGTTAAAGGTCGATACGCGCACCTTCCTGCCGCCGATGATGTTCAACAACTCCGGCAACATGGGGCTGCCGCTGATGCTGCTGGCGTTCGGCGAGCAGGCGCTGCCGGCCGCCGTGGTGCTCTTCTTCGTCGAAAACGTGCTGCACTACTCGCTCGGCACGTGGATGCTCGACCATCGCGCGAAGCTGTGGAATCTGTGGCGCGTGCCGGTGATCGCCGCGGCGCTGGCCGGCCTTGCCGTTAGCCTGCTGAAGATCGAGCTGTGGTCGCCGCTCTATATCGCGATCAAGATGCTCGGCGACGTGTCGATTCCGCTGCTGCTTTTTTCGCTGGGCGTTCGTCTGACCAGCTCCGGCATCAAGGACATCAGGCTTGGCCTGATCGGCGCCGCAGCCTGCCCGCTGGCCGGCATGGCGCTGGCTTGGGCCTGTGCGCCGCTGCTCGGCCTGCAAGGCACGCAGGCCGGCATGCTGCTCATCTTCGGCGCGCTGCCGCCGGCCGTGCTCAACTATATCTTCGCCGAACTGTACCGGCAGGAGCCCGAGAAGGTCGCGTCGATCGTCATGGTCGGCAATGTCGCGGCGCTGATTTTCGTGCCGCTGGCCCTTGCTATCGCGCTGCCCTGACGGGCATCGATCTTCTTACGCCGTCACCGGTCTGAGCACCACGGTTTCCCGGATCGGCAGATTGACCAGCGCCGCCGCTGCGGCCAGCGCGATGTCGGCGTACCACATCCACGAATAATCCCCGAAGCGGGTCAGCGCGATGCCGCCCAGCCAGGCGCCGAGGAAGCCGCCGATCTGATGCGAGAGCAGCGTCAGGCCGAACAGCGTGCCGAGGTAGCGCACGCCGAACAGCTTGCCGACGATGGCGGCGGTCGGCGGCACGGTGGCCAGCCAGGTGAAGCCGAGGCCGGCCGCGAAGAGGTAGAAGGTCAGGTCGGTCTTCGGCGCCAGCAGATAGGTACCCACCAGCAGCGCGCGCGAGGCGTACATCCAGAACAGGATGTACTTGCTGCGATAGCGGCCGACGCACGAGCCGGCGTAAAGGCTGCCGAAGATGTTGGAGAGTCCGATGATGGCCAGCGACCAGCTGGCCACGGAGGGCGGCAGGCCGCACAGATCGACTTCTCCCGGCAGGTGCGTGACGAGGAAGGCGATGTGGAAACCGCAGGTAAAAAAACCGGCATGTAGCAGCAGATAGCTGCGATCGCCCATCGCTTCCTTGACGCTGTGCCAGAGGCCTTTCTCGTCGACGGCGACTGGCGGTGCGTAGGCCGCCGGTTTGGACAGTACGCGCACCATCGGCAGGGCGGCCAGCGTCATGATCGCCAGCGCCCACATGGCGCCCATCCAGCCGAAGACCTGGATCAGCTTTTGCAGGACCGGGGCGAAGACGAACTGGCCGAAGGAGCCGCCGGCGTTGATGATGCCCGAGGCCGCGCCGCGCGCTTCGAGCGGCAGGCGATGGGTTGCGGCACCGATCAGCACCGAAAAACTGCCGGCGCCCGAACCGATCGCCGAGAGCAGGCCGAGCGAGAAGATCAGGCCCCAGGTGCTGCTCATGAACGGCGTCAGCGCGCTGCCCAGCGCCAGTAGCAGGATGCCGCCGAACAGCACGCGGCCCGGCCCGTAACGGTCGGCCAGCGCGCCGGAGATCGGCTGGATCGCGCCCCACATGAACTGTCCCACCGCCATGGCCAGGCTGATCGACGCGATGCCCAGGCCGGTCGTGGTGTTGAGCGGCGAGAGGAAAAGGCCGAGTGACTGGCGGGCGCCCATCGTCACCATCAGGATGCCGGCGGCGGAGAGGGTGACGACCCAGAGAGCAGGCTGGTTGAGGGTGCGGAACATGACGGTGTTTTCTTTCGGGTTGGGCTGGCGGTGTTGGAACGCTCATTGTAGGGGGAGTTCCATACGCGTGCGTGTGGTCATCCCGCGAAATACCCGTGCCCAAGATGATTCAGAATCCCTCGTTGAAACCGCGAATCTGCCGCCGCGCCTTTTTCGTCGGCCGGCCGCGCAGATCGCTACCCGGGGCCGGTGCCAGGCGATGGGCTTCCTTCTCGGCGGTGCGGCGGGCGCTGCTCTCGGCGGTTTCCTCGTAGAGCTGCTGCGCTTCCGGGGCCGGCCGGCGCAGTTCGTTGAGCCCGCGAACGAGTACGGTCCACACGGTGTTGCCGACGGCAATTTCCAGCGTATCGGCGCAGCGCAGTTCGCGCGCCGGCTTGACGGTGTGGCCATTGAGCTTGACGTGGCCGGCGCCGATTGCTGCGGTGGCCAGCGAGCGCGTCTTGAAGAAGCGTGCCGCCCACAGCCATTTGTCGATGCGCATGCGCTCGAGCGTTGAATTTTCCGTGCGCGCCATGCCTATTCCTTGCTCGGGTGTTTGGAGAGCTTGCGCTGCAGCGTGCGGCGATGCATCTTCAGCGCCCGCGCGGTCGATGAGACATTGCCCTGATGTTCGGCGAGGACGCGCTGGATGTGCTCCCACTCCAGCCGATTGACCGAGAGCGGCGCGTCGGAAACGAGCAGCGTCGAATCGCCTTCGGCGCTCTTGTTCAGCGCGGCGACCACTTCGTCGGCGTCGCAGGGCTTGGCCAGGTAGTGGATGGCGCCGAGCTTGATCGCCTCGATTGCAGTGGCGATGCTGGCATAACCGGTGAGCATCACGATGCGCGTGTTGGGGTCGAGCTCGATCAGCTTTTCGATCAGGACGAGGCCCGAGTCGCCGGGCATCCTGAGGTCGATCACGGCATATTCCGGCGGCTGGGCCAGCGCCTTGATGAGCGCGGCGTCGACGCTGTCGGCGCCGGTCACGGCATAGCCGCGGCGCGTCAGCGCGCGGCCCAGCACTTCGCGAAAGGTATCGTCATCGTCGACCAGGAGCAGGGTTGAACGGTCGTCTTCGATCATGGGGCACTGGCTTTCAGTCGGGCGAGCGGCAGCGTGACACGGGTGCACGCGCCGCGCTGCTGGTCTTTGCGGTTGAACAACTCCACCGTGCCGCCGAACTGCTCGATGGTGGCGTTGCTGAGAAAGAGGCCGATGCCGAGTCCGCCGACGGCCGTGTTTTCTTCGTGCCCGCTGCGCTTGGTGCTGAAGAAAGGCTGGCCGATCCGGCGCGCCGCTTCGGCATCCAGCCCGGGACCGCGGTCGAGGATTTCGATACGGCAGGTTTCGCCATCCCAGTGCGCCGAGAATTGCAGCATGTCGTTCGCGCCGCTCGTGCCGTTGGCGTCGGCGGCGTTGTCGAGCAGGTTGAGCAGGGCCTGTTCGAGCCGGCGGTCGGCGGCGATCGACGCTGCCGGCTGCGGGCCGTCGAGTGCAATCGACAGCGGCGCACGCGGGCGAATCAGTTGCCACTCGTCGAGCAGTTGTTGCAGATAGGCGTCGAGCGGCATCGAGCGCAGGCTCTCGTCACGCGCCTGTCCGGCCGAGGCGAGGATTTGCGAGATGGTCTGTTTGCAGTGCTCGACCTGCTCGCGCAGCAGCCGCAGGTCGTCCTTCAGTTCGGTGTTGTCGCCGGCATGGCTCAGTTCGAGTTCGCGAATGACCACCGCCATCGTGCCGAGCGGCGTGCCCAGCTTGTGCGCGGCGCCGGCGGCGAGGGTCCCGAGCGAGAGGATCTGCTCGTTGCGCAGCGCGGCTTCGCGGGCCGTGGCGAGTTCGCGTTCGCGGCTGCGCAGCGCGGTCGCCATGCGCGTCAGAAAGAAGCTCACGACGCCGACGCTGATCACGAAGTTGAGCCACATGCCGAGCACGTGCAGCGCGAAACCGCTCATGTGCCCGGCGTGTTCGGGCGCGGTGCCGGTGGCGCGGGCGAGCAGGGCGTCGAGTTGCGCGAGTTCGCCCTGCGGCGGCGGCAGCGGATGGTTCCAGAACATCAGAAAAGTGTAGGCGGCGAGCGTGACGCCGGCCATCGCGTAGGCATGCCGCGTCGGGAGTGTCGCCGCGGCGATCGTCGGCGGAATCAGGAAGAGCGAGACGAAAGGATTGGCCGAACCGCCGGCGAAGTAGAGCAGCAGTCCGAGAATGCCGACGTCGACGGAAAGCTGCGAGAACAGTTCGTTGCGGCTGACCGGGCCGCCGTTGTCGAGCCGCCATTGCGTCGCGAGATTGGCGGCGGCGAGCAGCGCGATGATGCCGGCCATCGGTGCCACGTCGAGCGGGATTTTCAGCCAGGCGACGGCGAGGGTCAGGACGACGGCTTGGGTCAGGACCTCGACGCGCCGTAGGGCGACGAGCCGGGCCAGCGGCGGTGCGGAATTGGTCGGCAGTGCGTGGTCGTGCAGAGGCATGTCTGGGTCGAAAATCGTGCGAAATACGGATTTTACGCCGCGCCTGCGTAATCTGCCGGTGCTGCGGCAATCCGACGCAGGGACGGTGCTTTGCTTATCCTCGGTTATCATCGTCCGATAAAAGCGCCAGTCAGGCGGCGCGTGGCTGTCATCAGGGGAGTGTCTCGTGTTTGGGCGAATGGTTGAGCAAATCCGGTACTTCGCGTTGCGCTATATGGTGGCCGACATGCCGCCGCTCTCGCCGGGCGAGCGCTGGCGCTCCTTCATCGGCGCGCTGCTCGGGCTGGCGGTGGCCGGTCTGCTGGTGATCTGGCTGCCGCTGCCCGGCGCGCACCGCTGGCTGATCGCGCCGGTGGGCGCCAGCGCGGTGATTCTCTTCGCCTTGCCGCACAGTCCGCTGGCGCAGCCATGGTCGGTGCTCGGCGGCTATTTCGCGGCGACCCTGGCGGCGGTGGTCAGCAGCTACATCCTGCCGACGCCGGCGCTGGCCTCGGTTGCCGCGGTGGCCGGCTGCGTCTGGCTGATGACGCGCTTTCGCTGCCTGCATCCGCCGGGCGGCGCGCTGGCTTTCCTGATCGTTTTCGAGGGCGCCCATTCACCCGATCAACTGCTGCAGAATTTCGTCATCGTTGGCATCAATGCGCTGGTTCTCCTGCTCGCGGCGCTGTTCGTCAATAACCTGATCCTGCGCCGGCGCTATCCGCATTGCCGCGCGGCGCCGCCGGCCAATCCGCATCGCACGCTGGATGCGCCGCCCATTTCCCGCACCGGCCTGAGCAACCAGGACCTGCGCGCCGCGGTGCAGAAGGTCGATACCTTTCTCGATATCCAGGACAACGACCTGCTCAGCGTCTATAACTTCGCCGTCGATCATGCTTTCGAGCGCCACCTCGGGCTGCGCTGCGGCGACGTGATGGCGCGCGATATCGTGACCATCGAGTTCGCCGCCGAGCTGCAGGAAGCGTGGACGCTGCTGCGCGCCTACAAGGTGCATGCCCTGCCGGTGATCGACCGGGCCAGCCGGCGGCTGCTCGGCATCGTGACGGTCGCCGATTTCCTGCGCCAGATCGACGCGACGCGCATGTCGTCGCTGGCCGAGAAGATCCAGGGCTTACTCAGGCGCTCGCCGGGCGTGACTTCGGAAAAGGCCGAGGTGGTCGGCCAGATCATGACGGTCAATCCCTATGCCGTGACCGCCGAAACCTCGGTGGTCGAGGTCGTCAAGAAGCTCTCGGACGCCGGCCTGCACCATGTGCCGGTGGTCGACGAGAAGCAGCGGGTGATCGGCATGCTGACCCAGTCCGATCTGATTGCCGCGCTGTACAAGCACGTTGCGCTGGAGCGTAGCCTGGCGGGGGCCGCGCAGTCAGTTGCGAGCGATGCGTTTGCGCTGCCAGTCGTCTAGTCCGCGCTCGACCAGCGAATAGACCGACGGGACGACGAGCAGCGTCAGCAAGGTCGAGGAGATCATGCCGCCGATTACCGCAATGGCCAGCGGCTGGTTGGTTTCGGCGCCGGCGCCAAAGCCCAGCGCGGCCGGGAAGAGGGCGAGGATGACGGTCATCGAGGTCATCAGCACCGGCCGCATGCGCGTCGGGCAGGCATCGGCGAGTGCCGCGTCGACGGCCATGCCTTCGCGGCGCCGCTGGTTGGTCAGGTCGACGAGCAGGATTGAGTTCTTGGCGACGAGGCCGATAAGCAGCACGAGACCGATCATCGAATAGATGTTGAGCGTCTGCCCGAACAGCCACAGCGCGGCGACGCCGCCGATGATCGCCAGCGGTTGCGCGAGCATGACGATGAAAGGCTGGACGAAGGAGTCGAACTGGCTGGCCAGCACCATGTAGAGCAGGATCATCGCCAGGCCGAAGGCGAATGCCATGTACTTCACCGTTTTCCCGAACTCCTCGGCCTGGCCGATCAGCTTGACCTGATAGCCGGTCGGCAGGATTTCTGCCGCCGCCTGTCTGATCTTGCCGACGGCGTCGCCGAGCGGCATGGTCGGGCTGGCGAAGAAGGTTGCCGCGTACTGTAGATCGAAGCGGCCGATCACGGCCGGGCCGAGCGCTTGCTGGAAGCTGGCCACCGAATCGAGGCGGACGAGCTTGCCATCCTTGGCGCGCAGATAAATCTTCGCGAGGTCGGAGAGCTGCGTGAATTCGCCGTCGCGGCCTTTGACGCGGATGTCGTAGCGCGTGCCATCGCCGGGTTCGTCGTTGAACTTGGCGATATCGACGCCGCCGGTGAGCATGTTGATCGCCAGTGCGACGTCCTGCGTGTTCAGGTTGGCGGCGGCGATGCGCAGGCGGTCGGGCTGGAAGACGAGCTGCGGCAGATCGAGTTGCAGATCGGTATCGAGGCGACCGATGCCCTGTTCGGCGGCCAGCTTGCCCTGCAGTTCGCGTGTCAGGCGGCCGACTTCCTGCAGATTTTCTCCGACCAGGACGAACTGCAGCGGTTCGCCGCGCTGCCCCTGCACCATCGGATAGGGCGCGGCGAAGACGCGCGCGCCGGGAATCTGCGCGAGCTCCTGGCGCAGGACCGGCAGCAGCGCCTGCTGCGTGATGCTGCGCTGGTCGCGCGGCAGCATGCGGGCGACCACCGTTCCCTGGTTGACCTGCCCGGCGCTGCCGAGGCCGATCAGTGCGAACTCGGTGAATACCTCCTTGTGTCCGCGCATTACGGCTTCGACCATGCGCAGACGCGAGTCCGTGTAGTCGATGCTCGAGCCGAGCGGCGTGCGCAGATAGACCAGGAAGCGCCCTTCGTCCTGCTCCGGCGCGAAGGTCTTGCCGAGGTTGGCAAAAAAGAAGCCGGACGAGGCGACGCAGAGCACGGTCAGCGCGACGACCTTCCAGCGCTGTGCCAGCGCCCGGTCGAGCAGTTTGCGATAGAGCGCATCCATGCCGTGAAAGAAGCGGTCGAGCGCGTGATAGAGGCGGCCATGCTGCGGCTCTACTTTCAGGTAGCGCGAACAGAGCATCGGCGTCAGCGTCAGCGAGACGAAGAGCGAGACGAGCACGCCGAAGGTGACGACGACGGCGAAGGAACGAAAAAACTGGCCGATGATGCCGCTGATGAAGATGACCGGCGCAAAGATCGAGACCAGCGACATGGTGGCGGCGAAAACGGCGAAAACGACTTCGTTGGCGCCATTGACGGCCGCCGATAGCGGATCAGCGTCGAGATGTTCGCGATGGCGGAAGATGTTTTCGAGGACGACGATGGCATCGTCGACGACGACGCCGATCAGCAGCAGCAAGGCGAGGAGCGTCAGCGAATTGAGCGTGTAGCCGAAGAAGTAGATGACCGCGATGGCGCCCATCAAGGAGACCGGAATGGCCAGCGCGATGATCAGCGTCGAGCGTACCGAGCGCAGGAAGAGCCAGACGACCATGGCCGCCAGCAGCGTGCCTTCGAGCAGGTGTTCCTTGAGCGAATTGACGATTTCGAGGATGAATACGGCGTCGTTTGAAACGATGTGCAACTGCAGGCCGGGCGGCAGCTGTGGTCGCAATTCATCCTCCAGCTTGGCCTTGACCTTGTCGACGATGGCGACGGTGTTGGTGTTGGCGACTTTGACGATGCCGAGGCCGACCGTCATCTCGCCGTTGAAGCGCGCCATCTGGCGGTAGTCGGCGAGGCCGTCCTCGACCTCGGCGATATCCGACAGTCTGATCGGCGCCGTCCCTTTCCAGGCGACGACCAGATTGCGCAGGTCGTCGACGGTGTGGAATTCGAGGTCGAGCTTGACGAGGCTTTCGGTGGCCTCGCCGACGACGAAACCGCCGGCGAGCTGCACGTGTTCCTTGTTGAACGCGTCGGTCACGTCCTGCGCCGTCACCGCGAGCGCGACCATGCGCATCGGCAGGAGGTTGACGCGGATGGTCCGGTCGCGGCGGCCGCCGAGGCGAACCTCGCCGACGCCGTCGATCGTTTCGAGGCGTTTCTTGACGGTGTTGAGCGCGTACTGGTTGAGCTGCTGCTGCGTGCGGTCGCCCTGCAGCGCCAGCCAGATGATCGGCTGGGCGTTAGTTTCGACCTTGGCGACGATCGGCGGATCGACGTCCTTCGGCAAACGCCGCAGGACCTGATTGACCTTCGCCTGCGCCTCGTTGAAAGCGACGTCGATGCGCTTTTCGAGGTTGAAGGTGATGTTGATGACAGACATGCCGGGCGAGGAGGTTGACTGGATGTGCTCGATGCCCGGCGAGCTGTTGATCGAGCTTTCGATGACATTGGTAATCGACGCGTCGACGATGTCCGGATTGGCGCCCTTGAGCGCGGTGGTGACCGAGACGACCGGAAATTCGATGTAGGGGTAGCGATCCATGCCGATGCGCTCATAGGCGATCAAGCCGAAGAGCACCAGCACGGCGCTGAGCATCCACGCCAGGACATGGCGTTTGATCGATAGTTCGGGAAGCGTCATTTGGCCGCGTCGGGCGGCTGGCCGGCGGGTGCCGGCGACGCCTTGCGCTCCTGAACGCTGACGACCGCGCCGTTGCTCAGGAAGCCGGCACCATCGAGCGCGATGCTGTCGCCGGTTTGCACGCCCTTGAGCAGCTCGATCATGCCGCCTTGTTTGGCGCCGGTTTCAACCACCTGTTGCCGTGCCATGCCATCGCTGATGACGTAGACGACCTTGCCGGCAGGGCGCAGCACGACGGATTGTTCCGGCACCATCAGGGCGGACGCTTTGTGTTCGAGAACGACTTGCGCATTGACCGATCCCCCACTCTTGAGTTCGCCGGCGCCGGCCGGATTGTCAAAGCGGGCAATGACTTCGAGCGAGCGGCTGGTTTCGAGGAGGGTCGGCCGGATGTCCTCGATCCGTCCTTCGATGATCCTGCCGGGGGCGAGCGGGCTGGACAGGCGTACCGTGAGTCCTCGTTTGAGGCGTCCGGCGGCGCTTTCCGGGAAGGGGAGGTTGGCGCGCAGCCGACTGTTCGAGACGAGACGGACGAGCGGGTCGCCAACCTTGAGGTAGTCGCCGATTGCGGCGATCTGTACCTCGATCACGCCGTCGACCGGGCTGGTCATTCGGGTGCGGGACATGCCGTGCGCCGACATCGTGCCCCGGGCCCGAGCGGCTGCCAGCTGACTCTTCAGGGCGTCGCGCTGGGCGGCGGCGTCATCGGCCGCATTCCTGGAAATGAAGTTCTTGCCAACGAGTTCATTCTGCCGCGTGACAACGCGTTCCTGCTGGGCGAGTAGCGATTCAAGGCGGGCTGTTTCTGCCTGTTCAACATGATGCTGTCCGGCGGCGTCGGTGGCGTCGAGTTCGGCCAGCAACTGCCCCTTCTTCACCGCCTGCCCGGAGCGTACGTGGATTTTGAGAACGCGCCCTGCCACTTCGGCAGCGATCTTCGGGTCGACCACGGCCTCCAGCGCGCCGAGTGTCGATTCGGTGACCTCCAGCGCTTGTGCGCTGGCCTGAGTCACGGTAATGAGTGTGGCGGGCGGCGCCGGTTTTTTCTCGACCGGCTTGTCCGAGCAGCTTGCGAGAAGGGTAACTAAGGCAGCGAGCAGGGCGGCGAGACGCGGCTTGCCCCGGGTCACGGCAAGGGGCTTTCCAGTGCGTAGAGTTCTTCGACTGTTTCGCGACGGCGTACGAGATGTGCGGCCTGACCATCGACCATGACCTCGGCGGCGCGCGGCCGGGTATTGTAGTTTGAGCTCATGGCCATGCCGTAGGCGCCGGCCGACATGACGGCGAGCAGGTCGCCGGCGGCGAGTGCCAGCGGGCGGGCGTGCCCGAGAAAATCGCCGGATTCGCAGACTGGGCCGACGATCTCCCAATCCCGCGCGGCATCGTCGCGCGGGACGACCGGCAGAATGTCGTGCCAGGCGTCATAGAGCGCCGGGCGGGCAAGGTCGTTCATCGCGGCGTCGACGATGGCGAAATTCTTCACTTCGCCGGGTTTGAGATACTCGACCTGGGTGAGCAGCAGGCCGGCGTTGCCGACCAGACGACGACCCGGTTCGAGCAGGATTTTCAGTCCGCGATTTCTGAGCTTCTGCAGCAGCGGCTGCAGATAGGCTTTGACCGTCGGCGGCTCTTCATCGCGATAGCGGATGCCGAGGCCGCCGCCGAGGTCGATGTGATGCAGCCGGATGCCGTCGGCGGTGAGCTGGTCGATCAGGAGCAGGATCTTGTCGAGCGCTTCGGCGAAGGGCGCCGGATCGAGCAGCTGCGAGCCGATATGGCAGTCGATACCGGTGATCGCGAGATTCGGCAGGCTGGCGGCGTGGCGGTAGAGCGCGAGTGCGTCCTCGTAGGCAACGCCGAACTTGTTTTCCTTGAGGCCGGTCGAAATATAGGGATGCGTCTTGGCATCGACATTCGGATTGACGCGCAGGCTGATCGGCGCTTTCTTACCGAGACGCGCGGCGACTGCATTCAGGCGGTCGAGTTCGGGGGCCGATTCGACGTTGAAGCAGAGAATGCCGCTGTCGAGCGCGAATTCCATCTCGTCAGCCGTCTTGCCGACGCCCGAAAAAACGACCTTCTGCGGGTCGGCGCCGGCCGCCAGCACGCGCTTCAGTTCGCCGCTCGAGACGATGTCGAAACCGGCGCCGCGGCGTGCGAAGACGTTGAGCACCGCGAGATTGGAATTGGCTTTGACGGCGTAGCAGACCAGCGCATCGACGCCGATCAGTTCCTGCTGGAATTCGTCGAGCGCCGCTTCCAGGGCAGAGCGCGAATAGACGTAGCAAGGCGTGCCGAAACGGGCGGCAATATCGGTGAGCGGGACGGATTCGGCGTGCAGCACGCCGTTATCAAGGGCGAAGGAGGTCATCGGGCGGGTTCTTTGGCCGTGTTAAGATCGTTGGAGGTTGCTGCCGGGGCGGGTTGCACTGGCGCGCTGGCGCCGGGTGCGGCCGGTTTGGGCGGAAGCGTCAGCGGCCCTTTGGTGCCACAGCCGCCGAGAAGAACAGAGAGCAGGATGACTGAGAGCGCGATGTGGCGACACATTGGTCGGTAACCCAAAATGAAAAATGGTAGCACAGGATGAATGATAGTGAATTCAACGCACTCGCCGATGCGGCGCTGAAGCGGATCGAAGCCGGGCTTGAAGCCAGCGATGCCGATCTGGATTTCGAAATGGCCAGTGCCGGGGTGCTGGAAATCGAGTTTGCCGATCGCAGCAAGATCATCGTCAATCGCCACGGTGCAGCGCAGGAAGTCTGGGTCGCCGCCAAGTCGGGCGGCTTCCACTATCGCTGGGACGGCGATGCCTGGCACGACACGCGCGACGGCAGCGAGTTGATGACCGCGCTGTCGACGCTGGTCAGCGCGCAGGCCGGAGAGACGGTCACGTTGTAATGGGTGGTGTCGTGAACCTCAAGCCGGGAGACTGAACCCGCTTGATCCGCCGTGGGCTCAATCCACCGGTTTGGCGTTCTCGTCCTCCGGCGGTGCCGGCGGCACTTCGGCCGGGATATTTTCCTTGAAGAACAATTCCTTGGCAGGTCCCTTGCCATGCCCGGGCGCATCGATCGCGACCAGCCCTTCCGGCTGTGCCTGGAAGGACTCGGGAACGTCCTTGAGCGCCTTGGCCATGTAGCCGATCCAGGTCGGTAACGCGGCCGTGCCGCCGGTTTCGCCGTTGCCGAGATTCTTCGGCTGGTCGAAACCGATCCACGAACAGGCGACGACCGTTTGCTGATAGCCGCAGAACCAGGCATCGACGTGTTCGTTGGTGGTTCCGGTTTTTCCGGCCAGATCCTTGCGCTTGAGCGTTGCCGAAGCGCGCGCTGCCGTGCCGTAGATGGTCACGTCGCGCATCATGCTGTCCATGACATAGGCGTTGCGCGGGTCGATCGCACGCATCTCGTCGTTGCCGGCGGGAATCGGCTGGGCTTGTGCCAGCACTTCCTTTTTCTCGTCCTGAATCTCGTGCACGATGAACGGCTGGATGCGATAGCCGCCGTTGGCGAAGATGGCGTAGGCGTTGACCATCTGCCACGGGGTGACCGAGCCGGCGCCAAGTGCCATGGTCAGGTAGGGCGGGTGCTTGTCGGCTTCGAAGCCGAAGTGGGTGATGTAGTCCTGCGCATATTGGACGCCGATCGCCTGCAGCAGGCGGATCGAAATCATGTTTTTCGACTTGGCCAGACCGGTGCGCATGCGCATCGGGCCCTCGTACTTGCCGTCGTAGTTCTTCGGCTCCCACGCTTGGCTACCTGTGACCGACGCCGGGAAGACGATCGGAGAATCGTCGATGATCGAGGCTGGAGTGAAGCCTTTTTCGAGCGAAGCCGAATAGATGAAGGGCTTGAAGCTGGACCCCGGTTGTCGCCAGGCTTGCGTGACATGGTTGAACTTGTTGCGGTTGAAGTCGAAGCCGCCGACCAGTGCACGGACTGCGCCGGTGTAAGGATCGGCGGCGAGGAAGGCGGCTTCGGCCTCGGGCATTTGCGCGATCTGCCAGTTGCCTTTGTCGTCCTTCTGGACACGAATCAGGGCTCCGCGGCGCAGGCGCTTGTTCGGCGGCGCTTTCTCGTCGAGCATGCGAGCGGCGAATTTAAGGCCGTCGCCGCTGATCGTGACCAGTTCGCCGCCGCGCCGGTAGGCGCGGACCTGCTTGGCTTCGGCGTGCAGGACGACCGCCGGGTGCAGGTCTTCGCTCGTGCTGATGTCCTGCAGCAGTTCATCGAGCGCTTCATCCTGGTCGGAGGTGACATCCTTCATGTCGAGGAAGGCTTCGGCTCCCCGATAGCCGTGGCGCCGGTCATAGTCGAACACGCCGCGCCGCAAGCTGGTGTAGGCGGCGTCCTGGTCGGCCTTCAGAATCGTCGTGTAAACGCGCAGCCCGCGCGTGTAGACGTCGTCCGGAAAGCGTTCGGCGGCCATCTGGCGAGCCATTTCGGCGACAAACTCGGCATGCACCGAAAACTCGCTGGCGTCGCGCTTGACGACCAGCGTCTGCTTGAGTGCCGCATCATGTTGTTGCGCATCGATATAGCCCAGCTCGTGCATCCGGCGCAGCACGTATTGCTGGCGTAGCCGGGCGCGCTTCGGATTGACCACCGGGTTGTAAGCGGACGGAGCCTTCGGCAGTCCGGCGAGCATCGCCGCTTCGGCAACAGTCAAGTCTTTCAGCGATTTGCCGAAATAAATCTGGGCCGCGGCGCCGAAACCGTAGGCGCGTTGCCCGAGAAATATCTGGTTGATATAGAGTTCGAGAATCTGGTCCTTGCCAAGATTGTGTTCGATCTTGAAGGACAGCAGGGCTTCATAGAGCTTGCGGGAGTAGGTCTTTTCCGATGAGAGGAAAAAATTCTTCGCGACTTGCTGCGTTATGGTCGAAGCGCCTTGGCGTTTGCCGCCGCCGAGCAGGTTGGAGGAGGCCGCGCGCAGGATGCCAAGGGTGTCGACACCGCCGTGCTGATAGAAGCGTTCGTCCTCGGCCGACAGAATCGCCTGCTTCATGACGCCGGGAACGTCTTCGATACGCACAACAGCGCGCCGCTCTTCGCCGAACTCGCCGATCAGGTGGCCGTCGGCGGTGAAAACGCGTAAGGGGATTTTCGGCCGGTAGTCGGTCAGAACCTCAAGTGAGGGCAGATTCGGATAGGTCAGGACGAGCACAATGCCTGCAACTGCGACGAGCATCGCGGCGAGGCCGGCGAAAAACAGAACCGGATAAAGTATCCAGCGGAGTGCGGTAGGCAAGGCGATATCCAGAATTAATGGCAAACGAGGTCATTATAAACGTAGCCAGAAAGGGCTGAAACAGCGCTTGAGAAATAGCTTTACACACCTGATGCTTGTTGCTAGCATCTAAAGTAGATTATCTATAAATACGCTAACTACAAATTATTCAAGGGTTTTTTCGGCGAGGGGTGGCGATTTGCAACTCGATCTAACGATCTTTAATCCCAAGGCGCGTGCCCTGATTGGCCTCGATATCAGTTCGTCGGCTGTCAAGATGGTCGAACTCGCCAGCAATGGGAAGGACGGCTATCGCGTCGAGCGCTACACCATCGAGGTGCTGCCGAAAGATGTCGTCTCCGACGGCAATATCGTCAATCTCGAGGCCGCTACCGAGTCGATCAGAAGAGCCTGGAAAAAACTGGCGACTTCGACCCGTCACGTAGCAATCGCATTGCCCGCATCGGCTGTCATTACTAAAAAAATCATCGTTCCTGCCGGGCAACGCGAGGAAGAACTTGAGGCTCAGGTTGAGTCCGAAGCCAATCAGTACATTCCATTTGCGCTGGAGGAGGTTAATCTCGACTTTCAGGTGCTGGGACCCGCACAATCGTCACCTGACGAGATCGAAGTGCTCATCGCCGCTTCGCGCAAGGAAAAGGTCGAGGATAGGGTTGCCGCCGCCGAAGCAGCGGGGCTGAAACCCGTGGTGATGGACGTCGAGTCCTACGCGGTTCTTTCGGCTTTTGAGTTGATCGAAAAGCAATTCCCGGATGGCGGCAAAGGGCAGATTGTTGCTTTGGTCGATGTGGGCGCCAATGTGATGAATCTGACGGTTTTGCGTAACGACCAGCAACTTTATGCACGTGAACAGGCTTTTGGCGGCAATCAACTGACGCAGGATATTGCCCGCCATTACGGCATGAGTTTTGAAGAGGCTGAGGCGGGCAAGCGCAGCAACAATCTCCCCGACAATTACGAAGCCGAATTGCTGCGCCCGTTTATCGAAAGCATGGCGCTGGAAGTTTCGCGCGCGCTGCAATTCTTCTTCACCTCGACGCAGTTCACTCAAATCAACCATATTGTTCTCGCCGGTGGCTGTGCAGTCATTCACGGGGCTGACGAAGTGGTTGCATCCCGTACCCAGATCAATACGGTCGTCGCCAATCCCTTTGCCGACATGGTGCTTTCCGACCGGGTCCGTGCGAAGAATCTTCTGACCGACGCATCTTCCTTGATGGTTGCGTGTGGGCTTGCGCTGAGGAGGTTTGACGAATGATACGCATCAATCTCCTGCCGCATCGCGAGGAAAAACGAAAAGCAAGGCGGCAGCAATTTTATTTGCTGAGCAGCATGATTGTGGTACTCGCCGGGTTGATCGTTTTTCTCGTTTACTCAGTGATTGACGGCTACGTGAGCAACCAAGAGGACCAGAATGCCTTCTTGCGGAAGGAAATTGCTGACCTCGACAAACAAATTGACCAGATCAAACGCCTGAAGGAGCAGACGCAAGCCCTGCTGGCGCGCAAGCAGGTTATTGAATCGTTGCAGCGTGATCGGGCCGAGCCCGTACGTTTGTTAAGTGAGTTGGTCAGGCAGATGCCGACCGGCGTATATCTGCGTTCAATCAAGCAGGATGGTCAAAAAGTCAGTCTCGGCGGATATGCGCAGTCAAACGCTCGGGTGTCTGCGCTAATGCGGAATATTGAAGCCTCGTCGTGGCTGGAAAAGCCGCAGCTAATCGAAATTAAAGCAGCTATCGTTGATAAGCGCCGGCTCAATGAATTCAGCATGGATGTCTTTATTAAGCGAGTAACAGCCCAAGACTCCGAAAAAAAAGAACCGGCTAAATCTATCAGTTCGGCGGAGGGGAAGAAATGAAAGCGATGGCTATTCCCAACGTCGATTTCAAGACAATTCTTGATGATTTTCGGACACTGAATCCAAAGGACGTCGGAGCATGGCCGCTGGTGCCTCGCGTTACGATATTGTTGGGCTTGTTTCTGGTGATATTGTTGGCTGGTTGGTGGTTTGTGTGGAGCGATCAACTAGACGCTCTCGATATAAAGCAGAAGGACGAAGAGAAGCTGAAGGAAGAGTTCATCTCGAAGAAGAAACAAGCGGCCAATCTCGACCTTTATACGCAGCAATTAAATGAAATTGACCGTTCGTTTGGCGCTCTGCTGAAGCAATTACCGAACAAGTCCGAAGTCGAGTCTTTGCTTGTCGAGATTAATCAAGCCGGGATGGGGAGAGGGCTGCAGTTCGATCTGTTCAAGCCCGGGCAGGAGGTTGTGAAGGACTTCTACGCGGAATTGCCAATTTCGGTAAAGTTGACCGGCAGCTATCACGATTTTGGGGCTTTTGCAGGTGACATTGGCCGCTTGTCGCGAATCGTCACGCTGAACAATATATCCATCGGCGCGGGAAAAGACGGTGGTCTGGCGATGGATGCCGTGACCAAAACCTTCCGCTACCTTGATGAGGAGGAAGTGGCAAAACAAAGGAAAGCCGCTCAAGCTGCCAAAGGCGGGAAAAAATGAAAAAAATCGCTGTGGCGCTGACCAGCCTTGCCCTGTTCGCCTGCTCGGGCGGTGATCATGACGATTTACGCAAATGGATGAACGAGGCTTCGAAGGATGTCAAGGGGAAGATTCCGCCGTTGCCGGAAGTCAAGCCTTACGAGCCGGTGCCTTATGACGCAGGCAGTTTGATCGACCCATTTAAGCCTTCAAAAATTGAACCGGATCGGAAAGACGGCGGGGGCGGCGGCATGCGTCCGGACTTGAATCGTCCGAAAGAGCCTTTGGAGTCTTATCCTCTGGAGTCGCTCAAATATGTTGGCGTGCTTATCAAGAAAAAAATCGGGTATGCAATCATCCAGGCCGACGGTTCGCTGTTCCAAGTGAGAATCGGAAATTACATGGGGCAGAACTTTGGCGTGATTACGAAGATTTCTGAAGCAGAAGTCGGTTTGCGTGAGTTGGTGCAAGATCCTTCCGGAGATTGGATTGAGCGAGTCAGTACGCTGTTGCTGCAGGAAAAGGAGGGAACAAAGTGAAACGAATCAAACAATACCTACTCGCCATTATCGGCGGGTTCCTGCTGGCGGTAAGCGCAGTCTACGCTCAAGAAGCCAATTCAAACGCCATTGAATCGATGAATGTTGCGCAACAAGCTGGAGCGCTTAGCGTCAAGCTGACGTTCAAAAAACCATTGCTTGCGCTTCCGTCCGGTTTCAGCATCGCACAGCCCGCGCGTATCGCCCTGGATTTTCCGAATACGACAAATGCTCTGGGTAGGAGTAGCCAAGTTTACAACGAGGGCAATCTTCAGAGCGCCAATATCGTTCAGGCAGAAGGAAGGACGCGATTGGTTTTCAATTTGGCCAAGGCAATGTCTTACGAGGCAAAAATTGACGGCAATAGTCTATTGTTGTCTTTTGTGCCGAGCGCTTTGCCCGATGGCACAGCACAACAAGTTGTGAATTTCGCAAGAGCCCCTGTTTCATCCGCAGCGCAAAGCAGTATTCGGGATATTGCCTTTCGTCGTGGCAAGGACGGTGAGGCACGTATTACTGTTGATTTGAGCGACCCCAATACAGGGATTGATATTCGCCAGCAAGGGCAAAGTCTGGTCGTCGATTTCGTTAAAGTCAATGTGCCGGAAGCTTTGCGCAAACGTTTGGACGTTATCGATTTTGCGACACCGGTAACGGCAGTGAACACCGTTCAGCAAGGTCCCAATGCGCGCATGACAATCACGCCGCACGGCCTCTGGGAACATAATGCCTATCAGACCGACAATCAATTTGTCATTGAAGTAAAGCCGGTGATCGATAATCCGAACAAACTGGTTCAGGGCTCGCGCGGGGGGTATCAGGGCGAGAAGTTGTCGCTGAATTTTCAGAATGTGGACGTTCGTCGTTTGTTGCAGGTGATCGGTGAGTTCACCGGGATGAATATGGTGGTCAGCGATTCAGTTCAGGGAGCGATCACACTCATTCTTAAGGATGTTCCATGGGACCAAGCCTTGGATATCATCATGCAGCAAAAAGGTTTGGATATGCGCAAGAATGGGAATGTCATTCTGATTGCGCCACGTGAAGAAATCGCAACGAAAGAGAAACTGGAATTCGAATCGCGCGCGCAGGTTAGCGATCTCGAGCCGACGCGGACCGAGAGCTTTCAGCTGAATTATCAGAAGGCCGATTCAATAAAGACTCTGCTTACCGACGCCAGCCAGAGGATGTTGTCGAAGCGCGGCAGTGCCGTGGTCGACGCGCGCACCAATATTCTCTTTGTTCAGGATACGCCAAGCCGTCTTGAAGATGTTCGGGCTCTGATTGCCAAAGTGGATCTGCCGGTTCGGCAGGTTTTGATCGAGGCGCGGATTGTCGAAGCCGACGATACCTTCAGTAAGAATTTAGGGGTGCGGTTGGGGTACAACGATGTCCGCAATGTGCTGGACGGAGTGGGAGGGTACACCGCCGGAGGAGGGATCGCCGCCACAAACAGTGTTGCTGCGAATAAAGATTTTAACGTTAATCTTCCAGCTGCTCCCCGCTCGGGAGCGGCTGGTGCCTTGTCGTTCATTCTATTTAATTCCGCACGCTCGCAGTTCCTAAATCTCGAAATTTCCGCGCTGGAAGCCGATGGCCGCGGCAAGGTGATATCCAGTCCTAGGGTAATGACCTCCAATCAGATGGAAGCACTGATTGAACAGGGTGTGGAAATTCCCTATCAGCAGGCAACCAGTTCGGGGGCTACGAGTATTTCTTTCCGCAAGGCCAATCTTTCATTGAAAGTGAAGCCGCAGATTACTCCTGATGGAAAAATTACGATGTCCTTGGATGTCAATAAGGACACGCCAAGTACCAAGGTGACGACCGGGGCCGGGGTGGCGATTGATACCAAGCACGTGAAAACTGAGGTTCTGGTCGAAAATGGCGGTACCGTCGTCATCGGTGGCATCTATACGCAGAATCTTTCGGAGACTACGAGCCGTATCCCGTTCTTTGGCGATCTTCCCTACGTTGGTTTCCTCTTCAAGAACAATGCGAAGGTCGATGACAAAACGGAACTGTTAATCTTCATCACGCCGAAGATTGTCAGTGAAACGCTTAGCGTCCGCTAGTCGGCAATTTCCTTTATCGAGGCCGGCTTCATGCCGGCCTTTTTGTTTGTCCTCCTGAGAATAGCCTTGCGGTAAAATGCGCGGGTGCAGAACTCAAAGAACATCTACCTTGTCGGCCTGATGGGGGCCGGCAAGACGACGATCGGGCGTGTATTGGCCAAGCGTCTGGGCATGTCCTTTGTCGACTCCGACCACGAAATCGAGGCGCGTACCGGTGTGCGCATTCCGACGATTTTCGAGATCGAGGGCGAAGAAGGGTTCCGGCGGCGAGAAGCGCTGGTGATTGCCGATCTCGCGACGGCGGGTGGCATGGTCGTGGCGACGGGCGGAGGCGTGGTCCTGAAGCCGGAAAACCGGGCCAATTTGAAAAGCAGCGGTTTTGTTGCCTACCTGAACGTGCCGCCGCATTTGCTGCATGAGCGGATCCGTCATGACAAGAGCCGTCCGTTGCTGCAGGTCGAAGATCCCCTGGCCCGGCTCAAGGAACTTCATGCGCTGCGCGATCCACTCTACCGCGAGGTGGCGGATCTGGTTATCGATAGCAGCAGGCTCAACGCGCAAACAGTTGCGCTACTGCTGATCAAGGAAATTGACGATCGATGGAAACTTTGAACGTTGCGTTGGGCGAGCGGGCTTACCCGATCCGGATCGGCCGGGGCTTGCTCGGGCAGTGCGAGTTGCTGCTGCCTTATTTGCGGCAGCGCAAGGTGGCGATCGTAAGCAATACGACGGTAGCGCCGTTGTACCTGGCGCAACTGGCAACCTCTCTGCGCAATGCCGGGGTCGATGTCATCGAAATTATTTTGCCGGATGGCGAGCAATATAAAGACTGGCAGCATCTCAACAGCATCTTCGACGCGCTGCTCGAGCGTCACAGCGAGCGGTCGACCACGCTGATCGCGCTGGGCGGGGGGGTGGTCGGCGACATGACTGGCTTTGCCGCCGCCTGCTATCAGCGTGGAATGCCCTTCATTCAGGTTCCGACGACCTTGCTGTCGCAGGTCGATTCGTCGGTCGGCGGCAAAACGGCGATCAATCATCCGCGTGGTAAAAACATGATCGGTGCCTTCTATCAGCCCAAGCTGGTGCTGGCCGACACCGACACGCTGAATACTCTGCCGGATCGGGTGTTGCGTGCGGGGCTGGCCGAGGTGATCAAGTATGGCTTGATTCGCGATTTGCCGTTCCTTGAATGGATCGAGGCCAATCTTGAGCGCGTCCTCTCCCGCGAGCCTGAGGCGCTGGCATACGCCATCCAACGTTCGTGCCAGAACAAGGCGGAGGTCGTCGTCGCCGATGAGCATGAAAACGGCGAGCGGGCATTGCTCAATCTTGGCCACACCTTTGGTCATGCGATCGAAACCGGCATGGGCTATGGCGAATGGCTGCACGGCGAGGCCATTGCTGCGGGAACGCTGATGGCGGCGGAATTGTCACGGGCATCAGGCTGGATTTCCGGCGCGGATGTTGCGCGGATCGAGAAGTTGTTCGTGCGCGCCGGTTTGCCGGTTTACGGGCCGGCCTTGGGCGTCGAGCGCTACCTCGAGCTGATGCAGCACGACAAAAAAGTGCAGGATGGAAAGTTGCGCCTTGTCCTGTTCAAGCAGGTCGGCCAGGCGGTGCTCAGCGATGCCGCTTCGCTGAACGAAATTGCCGCTGCCATTGTTGCGCGCACTGTCCATGCCTAAACTGGCTCCCTACGCGGTGTCGGCCACCAATTCGCGGGGCCGTCGCCATGTCGAAGAGCGGCCATCGCTGCGTAGCGAGTTTCAGCGCGACCGCGACCGTATCGTTCACTCGACGGCATTTCGCCGCCTCGAGTACAAGACGCAGGTTTTCGTCAATCACGAGGGTGATCTCTTTCGCACTCGCCTGACCCATAGCCTGGAGGTGGCGCAGATCGGACGCGGCATTGCGCGTGCGCTGCGGCTCAACGAGGATCTAGTCGAAGCGGTGTCGCTGGCGCACGATCTTGGGCACACGCCTTTTGGTCATGCCGGACAGGACGCGCTGAACGATTGCATGCGCGACTACGGCGGTTTCGAGCACAATTTGCAGAGCTTGCGCACGGTCGATCAGCTCGAAGAGCGTTACGCCGCATTCAATGGCCTCAATCTCTGCTTCGAAACGCGCGAGGGCATCGTCAAGCATTGCTCGCTGGAAAATGCGCGCAAGCTGGGCGATCTCGGTGAGCGTTTTCTGAATCGGACGCAGCCTTCGCTCGAAGCCCAGATTTGCAATCTTGCCGACGAGATCGCTTACAACAATCATGACGTCGACGACGGCTTGCGTTCCGGTTTGATTACGCTGGAGCAACTGGAGGGTGTCGGCTTGTTTGCCCGTCACGTCGCCGATGTCCGTGCCGTCTACCCGGGGCTTGGCGGGCGCCGTCTGATCCACGAGACGATACGGCGAATGATCAATGTCCTGGTCTGCGATCTCATCGAGACGACGGCAGGCAATATCGCCCGCCAGTCGCCGAAAGATCTCGCCGAGGCGCGGCAAGGTCCGGCCCTAGTCGCCTTTTCGGATGAGCTGCGTGAAGCGCAGCGCGAGATGAAACGTTTTCTGCGCGCCCAACTCTACCAGCACTATCTGGTTCTGCGCATGACCAGCAAGGCGCGGCGCATTATTTCCGACCTCTTTGCTGCGTTCATCAGCGATTCCCGTCTGCTGCCGCCGCAGTACCAGTCGCCGGCGGATGGTGATCAAGCGCGCGCAGTAGCCGATTACATTGCCGGGATGACCGACCGCTACGCAATGAAAGAGCATCGCCGCTTATTCGCCGTCGGCGAAATCTAGCCGGCATAGCCTGCGGCGCACAGCCTTGGTGCGTTGCAGTAGCTTGAATATCCGGGATATTCGCGGTAGACTTCGCAGTTGCCTTAAAATTTTGCAAGCCGGCTGCCCGCCGGCTTTTTTGACGTTTGGCGAGCCTTGGGCAAATCGGACAACTCTGTGTGGCATCTTTGTTTTGTGAGGATTCGAGCGTGATGGATTCGGCTGTACCTGAACGGCAGGGGTTGTACGACCCGGCCAACGAGCACGACGCCTGTGGTGTCGGTTTTGTAGCGCACATCAAGGGGCAGAAAAGCCACTCGATCGTCGAACAGGGCCTGCAGATCCTGAAAAATCTGGATCACCGCGGCGCTGTTGGCGCAGACCCGCTGATGGGCGATGGCGCGGGCATTCTGATCCAGATTCCCGATGCCTATCTGCGTGAAGAAATGGCTGGCCAGGGCGTGACCTTGCCGGTGCCCGGCGACTACGGTGTCGGCATGGTCTTCCTGCCGCAGGAATCGGCTTCGCGCCTGGCCTGCCAGGATGCGATCGAGCGTGCCGTTCGTTCCGAAGGGCAAGTGGTGCTTGGCTGGCGCGATGTGCCGGTCGACCGCGATCTGCCGATGTCGCCGACCGTGCGCGCCAAGGAACCGGTGATCCGCCAGGTCTTCATCGGCCGCGGCGCCGACATCATGGTCACCGACGCCCTCGAGCGCAAACTCTACGTCATCCGCCGCCGTGCCGCGAACGCCATCAAGGCGCTCGGCCTCAAGCACAGCAAGGAGTTCTACCAGCCGTCAATGTCGGCGCGGACGATCGTCTACAAGGGCCTGCTGCTCGCCGATCAGGTTGGCGAGTACTTCATCGACCTCAAGGATCCGCGTTGCGTGTCGGCGCTGGCGCTGGTGCACCAGCGTTTCTCGACCAACACCTTCCCGACCTGGCACCTCGCCCATCCGTTCCGCATGATCGCGCACAACGGCGAGATCAATACGCTGCGCGGCAACTACAACTGGATGCGCGCCCGCGAGAAGGGCACCTCGTCGCCGCTGCTCGGCGCCGATCTGGAAAAACTGTGGCCGCTGATCTACCCGAACCAGTCCGATTCGGCCTCGTTCGACAATGCCCTCGAGCTGCTGGTGATGGGCGGTTACTCGCTCGCCCACGCGATGATGATGCTGATCCCGGAAGCCTGGGAATCGCACACGCTGATGGACGAGAAGCGCCGCGCCTTCTACGAATACCACGCTGCGATGATGGAACCGTGGGACGGCCCGGCCGCCGTGGCCTTTACCGACGGTCGCCAGATCGGCGCGACGCTCGACCGTAATGGCCTGCGTCCGGCACGTTATCTGGTCACCGACGACGACCTCGTGGTCATGGCCTCGGAATCCGGCGTGCTGCCGATTCCCGACGCCAAGATCGTCAAGAAATGGCGCCTGCAGCCGGGCAAGATGTTCCTGATCGATCTCGAACAGGGCCGTATCATCGAAGACCTCGAGCTGAAGGACACGCTGTCGCGCCAGAAGCCGTATCAGGACTGGCTGAGCCGCATCAACATCAAGCTCGACGGGCTGGAAGTGCCGGCCAATGCCGCCGCGCCCGAATGCACCGCGTCGCTGCTCGACCGCCAGCAGGCCTTCGGCTACAGCCAGGAAGACATCAAGTTCATTCTCGAACCGATGGCCACCTCCGGCGAGGAAGCCACCGGCTCGATGGGTAACGATTCGCCGCTCGCCGTACTGTCGTCGAAGAACAAGCCGCTCTTCAACTACTTCCGCCAGTTGTTCGCGCAGGTGACTAACCCGCCGATCGACCCGATCCGCGAACAGCTGGTCATGTCGCTGGTCTCGTTCATCGGTCCGAAGCCGAACCTGCTCGGCATCAACGAGATCAACCCGCCTTACCGCCTCGAAGTGACGCAGCCGGTGCTCGACTACGCCGATATGGCCAAGCTGCGCAACATCTCGGGCTACACCGGCAACAAGTTCCAGTCGGCCGAACTCGACATCTGCTATCCGCTGGCCTGGGGCAAGGAAGGCGTCGAAGCCCGTCTGGCCTCGCTGTGCGCCGAAGCGGAAGATGCCGTGCATCGCGGTTGCAGCATCCTGATCGTTTCCGACCGCAAGGTCGATGCCGAGCATGTCGCGATTCCGGCGCTGCTCGCCACCTCTGGCGTGCATCAGCATCTGGTCGCCAAGGGCCTGCGCACACGCGTCGGCCTGGTCGTCGAAACCGGCGCCGCGCGCGAGACGCATCACTTTGCGGTGCTCGCCGGTTACGGCGCCGAGGCCGTGCATCCGTACCTCGCGCTCGAAACGCTGCAGCAGCTCGCCGGCGGCGGCGAGAAGGGCGACAAGGCGGTCAAGCATTTCGTCAAGGGTGTCGGCAAGGGCCTGCTCAAAGTCATGTCGAAGATGGGCATCTCGACCTATATGTCCTACACCGGCGCGCAGATTTTCGAAGCCATTGGTCTGCAGAAGAAGCTGATTGACAAGTATTTCACCGGCACCTCGACGCAGGTCGAGGGGATCGGCGTCTTCGAGGTCATGGAAGAAGCGATCCGCTTGCACAATCAGGCTTTCGGCGACGATCCGGTGCTCGCCACCATGCTCGACGCCGGTGGCGAATATGCCTACCGCGTGCGTGGCGAAGAGCACATGTGGACGCCGGATGCGATCGCCAAGCTGCAGCATGCGACGCGTTCGGGCAAGACCGACACCTACAAGGAATACGCCAAGATCATCAACGATCAGACCGAGCGCCACATGACGCTGCGCGGCCTGTTCGCGATCAAGTCGGCGGGGCCGGCCGTGCCGCTCGACGAAGTCGAGCCGGCCAAGGAAATCGTCAAGCGTTTCGCCACCGGCGCCATGTCGCTCGGCTCGATCTCGACCGAAGCGCACAGCACGCTGGCCATTGCCATGAACCGCATCGGCGGCAAGTCGAACACCGGCGAAGGCGGCGAAGATCCGGCGCGCTTCAAGCCGGTCAAGGCCGGCCAGATGGTGTCCGACATCATCGGCAAGGGCCGCATCGAACGCGATTATCAGTTGCAAGAGGGCGACAGCCTGCGCTCGGCGATCAAGCAGGTCGCTTCCGGCCGTTTCGGCGTTACCGTCGAATACCTGGCCAATGCCGACCAGATCCAGATCAAGATGGCGCAGGGCGCGAAGCCCGGCGAAGGCGGCCAGTTGCCGGGACACAAGGTTTCCGAGTACATCGGCTTCCTGCGTCACTCGGTGCCGGGCGTCGGGCTGATTTCGCCGCCGCCGCACCACGACATCTACTCGATCGAGGATCTCGCACAGCTGATCCACGATCTGAAGAATGCCAACCCGGCCGCTTCGATCAGCGTCAAGCTGGTTTCGGAAGTCGGTGTCGGTACGGTGGCCGCCGGCGTTTCGAAGGCCAAGGCCGATCACATCGTGATCGCCGGGCATGACGGCGGCACGGGCGCCAGCCCGCAGTCGTCGATCAAGCACGCCGGTTCGCCGTGGGAGCTCGGTTTGGCTGAAACGCAGCAGACGCTGGTCCTCAACGGCCTGCGCGGCCGCGTGCGGGTGCAGGTCGATGGCCAGATGAAGACCGGCCGCGACGTGCTGATCGGCGCGCTGCTCGGCGCCGACGAATTCGGCTTCGCGACGGCGCCGCTCGTCGTCGAAGGCTGCATCATGATGCGCAAGTGCCACCTCAACACCTGCCCGGTCGGCGTCGCCACGCAGGACCCGGCGCTGCGCCGCAAGTTCACCGGCCAGCCTGAGCACGTCGTCAATTACTTCTTCTTCGTCGCCGACGAAGTGCGCGAATTGATGGCGCAAATGGGTATCCGCAAGTTCGACGACCTGATCGGCCGCGCCGACCTGCTCGACATGCAGCAGGGTATTTCGCACTGGAAGGCACAAGGGCTGGACTACAGCCGCATCTTCCATCGCCCGGCTGTTGCCGCCAGCGCGCCGGTGCTGCATTGCGAAGTGCAGGATCACGGCCTCGCCAAGGCGCTCGACAACCAGATCATCGAACTGGCCAAACCGGCGCTGGAAAAAGGCGAGAAGGTCAATATCGAGCTGCCGGTGCGCAACATCAACCGCACCGTCGGCGCCATGCTCTCGGGTCGCGTTGCCGCCAAATACGGCCACGCCGGTCTGCCGGACGACACCATCCACGTCACCCTGAACGGCACCGCCGGTCAGAGCTTCGGCGCCTTGCTGGCGCGCGGCGTGACGATCGATCTGGTCGGCGAAGGTAACGATTACGTCGGCAAGGGACTGTCGGGCGGTCGCCTCATCGTTCGTCCGAACGCCGGTTTTCGTTGCGATACGTCCGCCAACATCATCATCGGCAATACCGTGCTCTATGGCGCGATCGAAGGCGAGGCTTTCTTTGCCGGGGTTGGCGGCGAGCGTTTTGCCGTGCGTAACTCGGGCGCGACGACCGTCGTCGAAGGCGTCGGCGACCACGGTTGCGAATACATGACCGGCGGCACCGTCGTCGTGCTCGGCATGACGGGCCGCAACTTCGCCGCCGGCATGTCGGGTGGCGTCGCCTACGTGCTCGACGAGGACGCTACCTTCGCGTCGCGCTGCAACATGGCGCAGGTCGCGCTCGAGCCGGTCGAGGAAGAGTTCGCTGCGCGCAAGGGCAGCGACGCCGGTGACGACCTCGAAGCGCACGGCAAGGTCGACGTCCGTCACCTGGGCCTCGCTGACGAAGCGCTGCTCAAGGGCCTGATCGAGAAACATGCCCAATACACGGGCAGCCAGCAGGCGAAACGGATTCTTGCCGACTGGGCGAATTACCGCGCCCGCTTCGTCAAGGTCATGCCGCACGAATATCGTCGCGCGCTCACCGAGATGGCGACACAAAAGCAATTGGAGGCTGCGTAAATGGGAAAGCCGACTGGCTTCATCGAATATCAGCGTCTGTCGGAGGCTTACGAGCCGGCCGATGCGCGCCTGAAGCACTACCGTGAATTTGTCGTGACCCTGACCGACGAGCAGGCATCGCTCCAGGGCGCGCGCTGCATGGACTGCGGCGTGCCGTTCTGCAACAGCGGCTGTCCGGTGAACAACATCATTCCGGACTGGAACGATCTCGTTTATCGCGGCAACTGGGAGCAGGCGCTCGCCGTGCTGCATTCGACCAACAACTTCCCGGACTTCACCGGCCGTATCTGCCCGGCGCCGTGCGAAGCCGCGTGTACGCTCAACATCAACACCGACCCGGTGGGCATCAAGTCGATCGAGCACGCGATTGTCGACAAGGGCTGGGAAAAGGGCTGGATCGTTCCGCGGCCGCCGAAGGTCAAGACCGACAAGAAGATCGCCGTCGTCGGTTCCGGCCCGGCCGGCATGGCAGCCGCGCAGCAACTGGCGCGCGTCGGCCACAGCGTGGTCGTCTTCGAAAAGGCCGACCGCATCGGCGGCCTCTTGCGTTACGGCATCCCCGACTTCAAGTTCGAGAAATCGCACATCGACCGTCGCGTCAAGCAGATGGAAGCCGAAGGCGTCGAGTTCCGCGTCAACCAGCACATCGGCGGCGACGGCGCCAACGGCGTTCCGGCGAGCAAGCTGGTCGCCGAATTCGACGCGGTGATTCTCGCTGGCGGCGCCGAGCAGCCGCGCGACCTGCCGGTTCCCGGCCGCGACCTCGACGGCGTGCATTACGCGATGGATTTTCTGCCGCAGCAGAACAAGGTCAATGCCGGCGATAAACTCACCGGGCAATTGATGGCGACCGGCAAGCATGTCGTCGTGATCGGCGGCGGCGATACCGGCTCCGATTGCGTCGGCACCAGCAACCGCCACGGCGCCCTGTCGGTGACCCAGTTCGAACTGATGCCGCAGCCGCCCGAGAAGGAAAACGGGCCGCTGACCTGGCCTTACTGGCCGCTCAAGATGCGCACTTCCTCGTCGCACGATGAGGGCTGCGCGCGCGATTTCGCCGTCGCCACCAAGGAACTCGTCGGCGGGGTTGGCAACGACAGTGGCAAGGTCAAGGCGCTCAAGGCGGTTCGCGTCGAGTGGAAAAACGGCAAGATGAGCGAAGTGGCCGGCAGCGAGTTCGAACTGAAGGCCGACCTGGTTCTCCTGGCCATGGGCTTCGTCGCGCCGGTCAAGCAGGGCTTGCTCGAGCAGCTCGCCGTCGAACTGGATGCACGCAACAACGTCAAGGCCACGACCGACGGTGCCGGCTGCTACGCCACCAGCGTGCCGAAGGTATTCGCCGCCGGCGACATGCGTCGCGGTCAGTCGCTCGTCGTCTGGGCGATCCGCGAAGGCCGGCAGTGCGCGCGCGAGGTCGATGCCTTCCTGATGGGCTCGACGACCTTGCCGCGCTAGAGGCCAGGAAGCGCCAATGCAGGCAAAAACCCCGTTGCGGCCAGCCGCAACGGGGTTTTTCTTTGGTCTGCACGAAAAGGCTATGGCATAGTAGCGGCTGGCTTGATGGAGGCGGGAAAATGAATCCGGAATTGCAAAAATCGCTACAGGTTACTGCGCTGCCGAGTACGCTGGACGGCTATATGCTGGTCATTCTGCTGATCATGATCGTTGCCGGCGTGCTGGGCGGCGTGGCCAACTACTTTCTGAGCGACCGCCAGGCCGAAATGGGGCGTCGCGACTGGGTGAAGTACCCGATTCTCGGCATGATCGCCGCGCTGACCGTGCCGCTTTTCCTGAACATGATCTCGAGCAACCTGCTCGAGGCGGCGCGCACCCGGCCGGTCGATTTTTTCGTCTTCGCCGGCTTCTGTCTGATTTACGTGGTGGCCTCGCGCCGTTTGTTCGAGAACGTCGCCAACAAGCTGCTGACGCAGATGGATCAGATGAAGCGCGAGATGAATCAGATCAAGCAGCATGGCGAAGTGGCGTCGTCGCGTGAAGAGCCCGTCTCGCTCTCCGAAGCGGCGGCGATCGGCGCGAAACCGGAGGCGGCGAAGGAGTCGCTGTCGTACAACGACGTCGAGATCCTGCGCGCGCTCGCCGAGGAAAGCTATGTGTACGGCAATCTGGCCGGCCTGACCGACAAGACCGGCCTCGGCCGCGACCTGGTCAGCACCCGCCTGACCGTGCTCAAGAACCTCGGCATCATCGAAACCCGCATCAACGACAAGAGCATCCTGCACTGGTTCGTTTCGCCGAAGGGCAAGCAGATGCTGGGCGACATTCTTTCCGGACAGGACGATCGCAAGACCGCCTGACCGCCTCACCAAGTATCAGAGTCTCTCCGGGTTTTTACATGAATATCGTCATCCTCGCCGCCGGGCAGGGCAAGCGCATGCATTCCAACCTGCCCAAGGTGTTGCATCCGCTGGCCGGCAAGGCGCTCGTCTCGCACGTCATCGACACTGCGCGCAGTCTCGCGCCGCACAAGCTCTGTCTGGTCTACGGCCATGGCGGCGATGCCCTGCGCGCCACGCTGGACGCACCCGACCTGGCCTGGGCCTTGCAGGAGCCGCAACTCGGGACCGGACACGCGGTGCAGCAGGCGCTGCCGCATCTCGACGGCGAAGGCACGACACTCGTTCTTTACGGCGACGTGCCGCTGATCCAGCCGGAAACCCTGAAGAAATTGCTGCATGCCGCGCAGGACAGCCTGGCCATCCTGACCATCGAGCTCGCCGACCCGGCCGGCTATGGCCGCATCGTGCGCAATGCCGCGGGCAACGTGGTCGGCATCGTCGAACAGAAGGACGCCTCGGCTGGCGAACTTGCCATCCGCGAGGTCAACACCGGCATCATGGCGCTGCCGACGGCGCGTCTTGGCGAATGGCTGGGTGCCTTGTCGAACGACAACGCGCAGCAGGAGTATTACCTGACCGACATCGTCGGCATGGCGGTGGCCGCCGGTCTGCCGGTCCGCACCGCGCACCCGCAGGGCGAATGGGAAGTGCTCGGCGTCAATAGCAAGGTACAACTCGCCGAGCTCGAACGCATCGCCCAGCGCCGTACCGCTGGGTTGCTGCTGGAGCAGGGCGTGCGCCTCGCCGATCCGGCACGCCTCGATGTGCGCGGTAAGCTGGTTTGCGGACGCGACGTGTTCATCGACGTGAACTGCGTCTTCGAGGGCGAGGTCGTTCTCGACGAAGCGGTCGAAATCGGCCCCAATTGCGTGCTGAAGAACGCCCGCATCGGCACCGGCACCCGGCTCGCCGCCTTCAGCCACATCGAGGACGCCGTGGTCGGCCCGGACAGCGTGATCGGCCCCTTTGCCCGCCTGCGCCCCGGTACCGAACTGGCGGCCGGCGTGCACGTCGGCAACTTCGTCGAAATCAAGAACAGCAAGATCGCCGCGCAGTCGAAGGCCAATCATCTGGCCTACATCGGTGACGCCGTCGTCGGCAGCCGCGTCAACATCGGCGCCGGCACGATCACCTGCAACTACGACGGCGCTAATAAGTATCAGACGATCATCGGCGACGATGCCTTCATCGGCTCCGACACCCAGCTGATCGCCCCGGTCACCGTCGGGCGCGGCGCCACGGTGGGCGCCGGCACCACGCTGACCAGCGATGCGCCGCCCGATACGCTGACTTTCTCGCGTCCCAGGCAAGTAACCATTCCCGGCTGGAAACGGCCGGTGAAAACCAAAAAGTGATCTGACCCATGTGTGGCATTGTCGCTGCGGTCGCTGACCGCAATATCGTTCCGGTTCTCCTCGAGGGCCTGCGCAAGCTCGAATATCGTGGCTACGATTCGGCCGGTCTGGCGCTGATCAACGCGGGCGGGCTACAACGCCTGCGCGCCGTCGGCCGCGTCGCCGAACTGGCCGCGCAGGTCGATGAAAACGGCGCCACGGGGAGCACCGGGATCGCCCACACGCGCTGGGCGACGCACGGCGTGCCCTCGGAACGCAACGCCCACCCGCACGTTTCGGCGGGGCTGGCCGTGGTGCACAACGGCATCATCGAAAACCACGAGGCCCTGCGCGCCTGCCTGAAGGCCGATGGCTACCAATTCACCTCGGATACCGACACCGAAGTCATCGCCCACCTGGTTGCCCGCGAACTGCAAACGACGACCGATTTCTTCGCCGCCGTGCGCGCCTCGCTCGCCCAGCTGCAGGGTGCCTACGCCATCGCCGTGCTGCGCGAAGCGGAGCCGGACCGCGTCATCGTCGCCCGCGAAGGTTCGCCGCTGCTGCTCGGCCTGTCCGAGACCGGCAACTATGCCGCATCGGACGCCGCGGCGCTGCTGCAGGTCACGCGCCGCATGGTCTATCTGGAAAATGGCGATTGCGCCGAGCTGCTGCGCGGCGGCTACCGCATTACCCGCGTCGACGGTACGCCGGTCGAACGCGCCGAGAACGAGTCGCAGCTCTCTGCCGACGCCGTCGAGCTCGGCCAGTATCGCCACTACATGCAGAAGGAAATCTTCGAGCAGCCGGTCGCCCTCTCGAACACCCTCGAAATGCTCGGCACGGCGCGCAGCATCCAGCCCGGCCTGTTTGGCGCCAACGCCGAAGCCACGCTGAAGGACGCGCGCCAGGTCCTGATCATCGCCTGCGGCACCAGCTATCACGCCGGCCTCGTCGCGCGCTACTGGCTCGAAGCGATTGCCGGCATTCCCTGTTCGGTCGAAGTCGCCAGCGAATACCGTTACCGCCAATCCGTGCCCGATCCGCAAACGCTGGTCGTCACCATCTCGCAGTCGGGCGAAACGGCCGACACGCTGGCGGCGCTGCATCACGCCAAGGCGCAGGGCATGGCGCGTACGCTGGCCGTCTGCAACGTGCCCGAATCGTCGCTGGTGCGCGAAACGGCGCTGCGCTTCATCACCCGCGCCGGCCCGGAAATCGGCGTCGCCTCGACCAAGGCCTTCACCACCCAGCTCGCCGCGCTGTATCTGCTGACGCTGGTGCTCGCCAAGCTGCGTGGGCACCTGACCGGCGAGCACGAAGCGGCCGAACTGACCGCGCTGCGCCACCTGCCGGTGGCGGTAGCCAAGGTGCTCGAACTCGAACCGCAGATCAAGCGCTGGGCCGCGCGTTTCGCGATGAAGCAGCACGCGCTCTTCCTCGGCCGCGGCCGGCACTATCCGATCGCCATGGAAGGCGCGCTCAAGCTCAAGGAAATCTCCTACATCCACGCCGAAGCCTACGCCGCCGGCGAACTCAAGCACGGCCCGCTGGCGCTGGTGGACAAGGAGATGCCGGTGATCGCCGTGGCGCCGAACGACGCCCTGATCGAGAAGCTCAAATCCAACCTGCAGGAAGTCCGCGCGCGCGGCGGCGAGCTCTATGTGTTCGCCGACGCCGACAGCGAGATGCAGGAATCGGACGGCGTGCATGTGCTGCATCTGCCCGAGCACTATGGCGCGCTCTCGGCGCTGCTGCATGTCGTGCCCCTGCAACTCCTGTCCTATCACGTCGCGCTGGTGCGCGGCACCGACGTCGATAAGCCACGCAATCTGGCGAAGTCGGTGACGGTGGAGTAAGCGCCCCGGCAAAGGAAGCGCAACTCCTCCCCGCAATCTAACCCGGCCGTGCGCCGGGTTTTTCTTTTGCGCGGCCGGAAACGATTGGCGGGCGGGCCTTACTGGCGAATAGTTGACTGGTATGCTAGGGTAATTGAGCCCGTCGCGCTCCGCTCGCCGGATCGGGCGGGACACTCAGATTCGGTCAGATTCGAGATAGCTGGCAACCATTCGGAGGGGCGACATGGCGCTACACGTGTTCGTGGCCATGCCTTACGGGCGCAAGCAGGACATCGATTTCGACGCGGTGTACTCCGATTACCTCAAGCCGGCCTTGCAGGGCGCCGGCTTCGAGGTCTTCCGCGCCGACGAGGAGCGGCGCGCCGGCGACATCCGCACCGACATGTTCCAGGAGCTGCTGCTCGCCGACCTGGTCGTCGTCGATCTGACGCTCGACAACCCCAATGTCTGGTACGAGCTCGGCGTGCGCCATGCCCTGCGTGCGCGCGGCGTGCTGCTGGTGCAGAGCGAGCGCGCCTATCAGCCCTTCGACAGCTACACCGACCGCAAGCTGAGCTATCACCTGCGGGATGGGCGGCCCGATCCGGATCATCTGGCGGACGATCGGAAGGCGCTCGCCGGAATGGCGCAGGCGACCATGGCAGCGTGGCGCGGGCGACCAGTCAGCCCGGTCTTCCAGTTGCTCGACGGCCTCGCGGAGCCGGCCTGGCGCAATCTGCTGCTCACCGGCAACAACGAATTCCGCGATGCCTACGAGATCTGGTGCCGGCGCATCACGATCGCACGCAAGGGCAACCGCCCAGGTGACGTCATGCTGCTCGCCGAGGAAACGCCGACCTGGGCATTGCGGCTCGAAGCGCGGCGCATGGCCGGCAAGGCGCTGCTGCAGCTGCGCCAATACCAGCTGGCGCTCGAGCAGATCGAAGCCGCCCTCGAACTCGACCCCGACGACCTCGGCAGCCTGCGCGACAAGGGCCTCCTGCTCGGCCGCCTCGGCCGCCATGACGAGGCGGCCGAATGGATCGCCGCGCTGATCCGCCGGCACGGCGACGATCCGGAAAACTGGTGTCTGCTCGGCCGCCTGGAAAAGGAGGACTGGGTGCAGCACTGGCGGCAGGATGGAAGCAGCACCGAAGCCATGCGCGAAAAGGCCGGGCGCGAACTGCCGCAACTCGCGCAGGCGCTCGAGCCCTACATGAATGCCTTCATCCGCGATCCGGCGCATTTCTATTCGGGGATTAACGCCTGCACGCTGCGCCATCTGCAAATCCACCTCGGGCAAGCGCCGCTCAAGCCGGCCAGTCTGCCGAATCTGGAAGGTGGCGTGATCTGGGCCTGCCTCGCCGCCCTCGAACGCCAGCCGGACGACTACTGGACGCGCGCTTCCTGGGCCGAGCTGACGCTCCTCCTGCAGCCGCCGAACGACGTCGAGAACGCCTGGCGCGAGGCGGTGGCGGTCGCCAACAAGGACTGGTTCGCGCTCGATTCGAGCCGGCAGCAGCTGCTCATCCTGCGCGACCTCGGCTTCCGGGCGGATTGCGTGGCGGCGGCGCTGGCCGTGCTCGATGCCGAGATCGCAGGCCTCGAAGAGCCCTGGCAGGCGCGGCGGGTGTTCCTGTTCAGCGGCCACATGATCGACCGGCCCGAGCGCGCCGCGCCGCGCTTCCCCGCCGGCAAGGAGCCTGTCGCTGCCCAGGCCATCGCCGCCAAACTCGACGAACTGGGCATCGGCGAGCAGGACCTCGCGATCTGCGGCGGCGCCTGCGGCGGCGATCTGCTGTTCGCCGAAGCGGCGCTGCAGCGCCGCTGCCGGCTGCGTCTGCACCTGCAGTTCAACGAGGCGGACTTCCTGCAGGACTCCGTCGCCTTCGCCGGCGAGGCCTGGGTCGATCGCTACTACGCCGTCAAGGAGCACACGCTGACCCGCGTCCACCTGCAGCCCGACGAGCTGGGGCCGCCGCCGAAGGACTGTGACCCCTACGTGCGCAACAACCTGTGGCAGCTCTACACGGCGCTGGCGCGCGGCGCCGACAGGGTGCGCTTCGTCGGCCTGTGGGACGGCGAGGGCGGCGCCGGCCGCGGCGGCACGCAGCACATGGTCGAGACGGTGCGGCGCCATGCGGGCCGGGTGAGCATCCTCGACACGCGGCAGTTGTTCGGACTTTGAAAGCTTGCGGACGGGGGGCATGAATCTGGGTGCGGAACTGCAATCCGGGCTGAGTCGCGCCGTGAATACCCTGCGCGACGCGCTGTAGGGAAAGGATGCCGAATGCGCGTGCAGCGAGAATCCTGGCGCGCCTGCGCGGTCCAACTGGCGAATAGCGGAGACCTCATCCCGTCGGGATAGGCGTCCGTCCGGGCCGCCTTGTTTGCTGCCGGATAGGGGAAAGACAGGCGATGAGCAGAATCTTCATCAGCTATCGCCGGGACGACACGGCGGGCCATGCCGGGCGCCTGTTCGACCGGCTCTGCGCCCGGCTCGGCAAGCGTTCCGTCTTCATGGACGTTGATGGCATCGAGGCCGGGCTCGATTTCGTCGAAGCCATCGAGGCGGCGGTCGGCTCGTGCGACGTTCTCCTCGCGGTGATCGGGCGCGGCTGGCTCGACATGAAGGACAGCCAGGGCCGGCGCCGGCTCGACGACCCGCGCGACTTCATCCGGCTGGAAACGGCGACCGCGCTGGATCGCCATATCCGGGTGATCCCGGTCCTCGTCGAGGGCGCTGCGATGCCGGCCGAGGAAAGCCTGCCCGAAGTCCTGCGGTCGTTGGCCCGGCGCCAGGCGGTCGATTTGCGCGACAGCCGCTGGGATGCCGATATCGAGAACCTGATGCAGGTGCTCGAACGCGTGCTCGCCATGCCGCCGGCGCCGGCGCCGGCGCCGACTCCGCCGCCGGCTGCGGCGGCCAGCAAAGCGTCCGAGCCGGTCGCCGAAAAGCCGGTGGACGAGGCGAACGAGGCGGACGATTCGCGCCACCCGCGCGGGCTGTGGTTGGCGGCGGTTGCCGCCCTGGTCGTGCTCGGGGCGGGCATCGCTTATTTCATCGGCGCCGGCGGGCGGAGCAAGGCGCTGGAAGCGACGCACGCAACGTCTCCCGCAGCGGCTCCTGCGGCAACTCCTGCCGCAACTCCTATTGCAAAGCCCGCAATGCCGGCGCCGGCGCCCATCGCCGCTGCCGAGAAAAGCGCCGCGCCGCCCGCGCCGCCCGTCGAGCCGAAAGTCGAGCCGAAAGTCATGGCGCCGATCGCGCACGAGAAGGCCGCGCCGGCCAAAGCCGAGCCGGCGAAGCCCAGGCCGGCGCGCGTTCCGTCAGTTGTGCCGGCGGAAGCGCCGGCGGTCGACAAGAGGCCGGCGCCGTTGGCCAAGGCCCCGATTCAAGCGCCGGCCGCCGTGCCGCTGCCGCCGGTAGTGCCGGTAGGCGCCCTGAAAATCATCGTCGTCGCGATGGGCGAAACGACTTCGCGTTCGTTCTGGGGCGGCGAGCGCGTGCCGGCCTACAGCGCCAAGATGGCGGCCCTCTATGACGGTACCCTGCACCGGCAGGCGCAGGGCCGGATCGACGTGCAGGCGGGGCGCGACGCCGCGCAGGCCAAGCCGCTTCTCGACGGCTCGCCGAAGGCAGCGCAGCAACTCTGCGACAGCACAGGTGCCGCCGTGATCTTCGCGGCGCACGCGCAACAGGGCTTCAGCCTGTCGCAGATCGAGAGCGCCTATTTTCCGGAGCTGCGCCTCGGCGCCATCGCCTGCGCCAGCGGCAAACGCCACGTCAGTAGCTACAACCTCTCGCCGCGCAACGACGACGCGTTTCCCTTCGCGCACGACATGGCGCAGGCGATGGGCGATTTCGTGCGCGAAAAACTGCCGCTGGTGCAATGAGTCATGGCCGGAATCTTCATCAGCTATCGCCGCGACGACCAGCCCGGTTTCGCCGGGCGGCTGGCCGACGCCCTGGAGGCAGCCTTCGGGGCCGACCAGGTGTTTCGCGATATCGAGGATATTCATCCGGGCGAGGATTTCGTCGCCGCCATCGAGCAGCAACTGCATACCGTCGACGTGATGCTGGTGATGATCGGTCCGGGCTGGCTGGCGGCGAGCCGCAACGGCGTCCGCCGCCTCGACGAGCCCGATGATTTCGTCCGCCTGGAGATCGCGGCCGCGCTGGCGTCGGGCAAGCCGGTCATCCCCGTCCTGGTGGACGGCGCGAGCATGCCGGGCGCCGCCGATCTGCCACCTGCGCTGGCCGGCCTCGCCCGCTGCCAGGCCGTGGCCTTGTCCGATGCGGGCTGGCGGAGCGACGTGGCGCAACTGGTCGCCAGTTTGCGCACGCGCTTGCCGGACAAAGGCAACACGAGCGCCAGGATCAGGCTGGCCTGCCTGATCCTGGCCGGCGTGGCGCTCCTCGTGCTGCTCGGCGTGCTGGCCGCGCCGCGCTTACTGCCGGAGAGGAATTCCACGGCGCAGAGCCGGGCGCCGGCCGTGGACATCGCCGGGCGCTGGGCGGCGCGCGTGAAATACGATTGGGGCGACGCCTACGACGAAGTCTTCGAGTTCAAATACCTGGGCCGCCAGTTGCACGGCACCGCCACCTATCTGGGCGGGCGCCTGGGCATCGAGCAGGCCAGCCTCGACGACGGCTGGCTGCGCTTCACCACGCGCAGCCGGGAGACGCTGGGCGGCGACAGCGCCGGCAAGGAGATCACCCACCGCTACACCGGGCAGGTCGCGGCGCAGGGCATCCGCTTCACGCTGGAGAGCGGCGGCGGCTACAGCGTTCATCCGCCGCTCGAATTCGTCGCCGCGCGCGCCGGGCCGTGAGCGTCGCGCCGCACCATCCATGCCGAAGAAACCGGAGCCAGGAGGGCGCAGGCATGCAAGGCATCTTCATCGTTTACCGCAGTCAGGACAGCATGAGTGACCGGCGGTGCCGATGCGCGGACCCGCCGCAAATCAGCATCGCTTCTCCTCAAGTTAGCCCACGATGCACCGTAATGAACAAACGGCACGCGAAGGCAGAACGAGCATCGCAGGAAATGGAGTCAGCTACCGTCCGGTAGCCTGGCCCGAACATCTGATATCGGTGGGAGGCCAATCAAGGATGGAATGGCAGTTGCTAATACCCTGGTGCCGAATCCAACCCCATCTAGGAGACCCTTATGCGCATCCATTCCATGCCACCGGCTCACGCCCACGGCAGACACGCTTCTTCCGTTGACGCCAGCCAACGTTCTACCAGCACCGCCGTCGAAACAACCACGGCCGGCGGCACCGCCAGCGGGCCGGAGACGGAAAATTCTGCCGCTCCGGCAAAGGCTGCCGGAAAACCCGAGCGGCCCGAAAGCGAAGGCAAGCTGACCCCAGCCGGCCTCCTGGCGGCGCAACTGCGCTTCCAGTCCATGAATAGCGAAGACATGAACAAGGGCCAGGCCCGCGCCCTCGAAGTCATCAATCGAAACATCGAACGCTATCGCGACAACCACGGCATCACGACCCCACCCCCGGCGACCAATACGACGCCAAGCACCGACACCACAACGCCAAGCACAGGTGCCACGGCGCCAAGCACCGGCGCCACGGCGGGAACAGCCCCGGCAACGGGCACCGAGCAGTCGGCCGCCACCGGGACGATATCGCCCCCTCAGCCGACTGCCGGTAGCGAGCCGACAACCGTTAGCGCCGATTCGACGCCAGCGGCCACACAGACCACCGCAACCTAGATGTGATGTCTAAGCCGTAAGCTTCAAATAGCACCCCGAGAACCCGCACCGTTACTGGTGCGGGTTTTGGTTTTTAGGTAACCAAAATGCATAAACCGGGCTGCGCTGAGGGGCGCCATCCACCTGCGCAGCGGTTTTCATAAAATGGCAATGGGAATAGTGGCGGGGCCATGCGTATGGGCGGCCTGCCAACATTTGAATGGCCCTTGTTCGGGGCGGATTCAACCGGTCTTCGATCACTGCTCCAGAAGTGTCCGCTGCTGAGGTTATGAGCAGACGTACATTGCTAGGATCTGGCTGTAATGACGACGAGGACGAAGCTTCGCGTCAATGTTGGCTTCGCCAAATACGCGCTGACGACTTTAATTCCACGTATGCTAAGGGCTTAGCCGCTGGGCCTTTGTGCCCTGTGTTCCTCTTATGGGCAAGTGGGAAAAATATGGTCGAAAAAATCTGGAACCTACTGACAACTTTCACGCAAGAAGCACAGCAAGCAGCGGTCTCGAAATGCGCCGAATTGGGGTACGACCAGAATCGTGGGCGCGTCACACTCGCCGAGTCCTACATCAACCTGCAGGCAGGCTGCGACATCCTAAGAGATGCCATCGAGAAGCAGAAGCTGATTCAACTACCGATCACAGTGCAGGATTTATTGGCCGGGTTGCTTGAATCCATATCCAAGGCCCAGACTAATCTGACTGCCGGCACGGACGAGGTTGTCGTGCTTGTAGGAGAGATTGAAAAGCTCAACGCGGCGATCTGGCAGTACGGGCTGCACAACCTGTCCGAAGAAGTGCTCGGCTACCAGACAAAGCTCAACGCGCTGAAGAGCCTTGAGCTGACGGCGAACCAGATGATGGCGACGGTGAAGGAAGGCGTTCAACTCAAAGGGCAAATGGACACCGTACTGAACGAAGCCATAACCCAAGGAGGTGCAGCCAAGCAAGCGGCAGAGGCGGCCGCAGCCGCCAACATTGCCTGCACCGAGGCGGTTAATGCAGTTAGCGCTTCAAGCACAAGAGCTTCGGAAGTGCTGACCTTGATTCAGCAAACCGATAACTCCGCGAAAGAACTATTGGCGGCGTCCAAGGGTGGCAACGACGAAATTCAGCAGCATCGCGCTACCATCAACGGGCTGATTGCTACCTTTGCCACACTGAAGAGCGAGTTGGAGACCAACAAGGCAGCGCAGCTGCTGCTATTTGCGGCATTCGAAAGCTCCCGGGAGCAAGTCAACGAGCTACTGGGCGATGCAAACCGCACGGGTATGGCTGCGTCATTTACCGCGCGTCGCGCGGCCCTTCGTGATCCTATGCGCGTATGGGCCGTAGTATTTATTGGGGCGATTATTGGGTTGTCTATTTTGGGTTTGGTGTACATCGAGCCATTGATCGCCGCCGCCCACTGGGAGCAGATTCCAGCTAAATTGGCCTTGACAGCCCCCCTAGTTTGGCTGGGGTGGTTTGCCGTGAAGCAGTACGGGTATACCACACGGCTACGGGAAGACTATGCGTATAAGGAAGCGTCAGCCAAGTCGTTTGAGGGATATAAACGCGAAGCCGGACAGGTGGATGCCGAGATGCTGAAGCGCCTTCTCGAGACTGCAATCGAGAATCTCGCCCAAAATCCGATCCGAATTTACGATGGTCATGACAACCATGGCAGCCCCTTTCAGGAGCTTCTTGAAAAGGCGACGAAGGATGATCGTTGGCTGGATGTTGTGAAGAGCATCCTGTCACGCGACAAAAAGTAGGCGTGCATCCCCGGCAACGCTGGGGATGGTGCTAAAGGGGCCGTTCTACAGCGCCGATGAGTATGCCCGCTAATTAGCTCAAAGCCGACAGAATATTGCGGATCAACGGCGGGGCTCAGGCGCCCGCGGAGAGCTTTTTGAGGATGGCGCCCAGCTCATGGATATTGACCGGCTTGGTCAGGAAATCGGTCATGCCAGCCGCCATGCAACGTTCGCGATCCTCGGCAAAGGCGCTGGCCGTCAAGGCCACGATCGGCATGGCCGGACGGCCCTCGGCCTGCTCCCACTGACGAATCCTTTCGGTCGCCTGATAGCCGTCCATCACCGGCATCTGGCAATCCATCAACACCAGATCCGGCCGTTGTTCCTCCGTCACGTTGTGCACGGCTTCGTCGCCGTTTTGCACGCTGGCGACCTGAAAACCCAGTTGGACCAGCATCGCCTCGATGACTTTGCGGTTGATCGCATTGTCATCGACCACGAGAATGCGCCCCGACAGCAAGCCGAGTTCATCTGCCACCGGCGTTTCGCCGCCCCAGGAAAAACGCTCCTCCCGGCGTTTTTCCTCGCCGCTCCCGGCGAGGCCCGCCCTGATGGTGAACGAGACGCGGGAGCCTTCGCCTTCCCGACTGTCGACACCGACTTCGCCGCCCAGCAAGCCGGCCAGATTCCGGACAATCGACAAGCCCAGGCCGGAGCCGCCGTATTTCCGGGTGGTCGACGCGTCGATCTGGGAAAAGGGCTGGAACAGCAGCGCCAGCTTGTCCTGGGGAATGCCGATGCCGGTATCGGTGACCGAAAACTCGAGAAGCGCCGCGTCGCCGGTCACGGTCAAGAGGCTGCACTCGACGCTGACCGCGCCGTGGCTCGTAAACTTGATCGCATTGCCGACCAGATTGGACAGCATCTGGCGTAGCCTGACCGGGTCCGACTTGTAGCGTGCGCCGACATCGCCGTGCCATGCTGCCGTCAGCTTCAGGCCCTTGGCATTGGCCTCCTCGGCGAACAGCGCCACAATCTCGTCCATCACCTGAACGGGATCGAGTACCAGGTGCTCCAGCTCGACACGCCCGGCTTCGATCTTCGACAGATCGAGAATGTCGTTGAGCAGGGTCAGCAAGGTCCGGCCGGAATTCATGATCACGCGCACGTAGTCCAGGCGTTCCTCGTCCTTCAGCGCCGGCATCATCATCAATTGCGCCATGCCGAGGATGCCGTTCATCGGCGTCCGGATTTCGTGCGACATCGCCGCCAGGAACTGGCTCTTGGCGCGGTTGGCCGCCTCCGTGCCGCGCAGCGCCTGTTCCAGTTCCGCCGCCATCTGGCGCATCCGGATGGCATGCTGCAGCGAGCTGTCGAGCATTTCGTGGAAATAGCTGGCGCTCTTCAGAACCGCCAGCAGGTAGAGTCCGCTGACCACGGCCAGCATCCAGTCGCGCACACCGAAGGAATCGAACAGCGCGGTCAGGATGATCGCGCTCATCACGGGAATCGCGTAGACGCGAAAAGCCATGGGAACCGACGACAGCAGCGGTACGGCGCCCGATACCATGCCGGCCATGACCAGCGCCACAAAAAGGCGGGTGTAGCCCGGCTCGGCGACCATCATCGCGATGGCGCCACTGCTCCACAGCAAGCCGGCGGATAGTGCGGAAATAATGGCCCGCCGGCGCCACAATGCGGCGCTGGCGGCATCGGGGCAACTGGCGAAAAAACTGCGCGCCAGCTGATAACGCAGGCCGGCCAGGAGCACCGCCGCCGTCCACCAGATGAGCGCCCACACGGGGGGATCAAAAGCACCGAGAAGGAAGATCAGCAAAGTCGCGTTGATCGCCACCACGGCCTGCGCCAGGCCCGAATTGCGAAAGAGCAGGCGTGTCTTTTCCAGTCCCGCATCGGCCATGGCAAAGCCGTCTGGCATGGACAACAAGGCGGCAGGCTGAGAATGATCGACAGGCATCTTCCGGGAATCCGTAGTTACGTGGCCTCGCCTCACCCGGCTGACTGGCCCACAGTGTCATTACAAATCAGGAAGCGGTCAAGAAGACTGGCTGGCAAGGACAGGAAATTCAACGGTCCGTCGGGGAGTACCGCCGTGCTTTTCGACCAAGGTCGATCGCGAATGGCGTTTGGAAACCGGCCGTGAGGCCGAGAGGCTGACGGATGCATGCGAATGGATGGTCGGCCAAATACGATTAAAGGCCTGTAGGTCGGGTTAGCGAAGCGTAACCCGACATTCGTGTGCACGGCTTCGGGCGTTTGTCGGGTTATGCCGCGACGTGCCGCGAAGCAAATCCCGCGGGACGCTGCGCTAACCCGACCTATCACCAAGCGCCGTTGCCGGCCGGGCGTATGGCGAGCTCGACCCGGTCGCGATCGAATGAGATGGCGTAGCTCTTGTCGGCACAGGCAAACACGCGCTGGCTCCGGTAGTCGAAATCGGTCTCGATGCCGATTGGCTGGCCGCTTCCGACAAAATCGCCGTAGGCCCGTTCAAACAAGCCGCGCATCGAAGCATTCATGCCGTGTCCGAGATGCTTGATGACTCGCCCATCGACATCGTTCGGACCCATCACCGCGAGTCTGGCCGCCAGTTTTTTGTTCCACAGCGCGATCATCGCTTCCTTGCGATCGACCGGCGTCATGGCGTCCTGGCACGAGTGATACGAGTACACCTGCAGCGCGCTTTCGGTGAGGTGGTCTTCCCGCAGCAAGTCGCGAAGCGCGGCGTGCGATCCCGAAAAATGCCTGGCCGAACGCGGGTCCTCATCCCAGTGCACCGGCGTTCTTCCTCTCACCATCATCCCGTGCAGCGGTGCGCCGATCCATCCGTGAACGGCATTCATGTCGTCCGCCGCGGACGTGAAGCCGGAGTTGTCCACGATCATGCGAAAGGTATGCGGGGCCAGTTTGGCGAGGAGCAGGGAAATGTAGCCGCCATACGAGGTGCCGATGACGAATAGCCGGCGCGAATCGATCGAGAGATGCTGGCGCAGGTACAGCAACACTTCCAGATGATCGATCGCCGGCAGCAGCCCGAACGAGTTGTAGCCGCCGACCTTGCGGACGACATTGACGCGCGGGTCCAGCGCCGTATTGCCTGCCGCCGCCAAGGCCTTGATGACCCAGGCAAACCATTGCGGCATCAGTTTGACATCCAGGTCGGGGGGGACTTGCGCCTTGTAGATTGCCGCAACCTGGGCTACGAAGTCGTCCGCCGGTTCGACGTTGCACGGCCCGTAGGCCCCGGCGCCGAAGTATTCGACGGCAACGGCGGCGCAGCCGTATTTCGTCGCCAGGAAGGGCAGCAGGCTATTCGTGTAGTCGTCGTCGAATGCGCCGCCGTAGCCATGGATGTAAAAAATCACGCCGATGTTTTCCTGGCGGGTGGCGGGCAGCGCAAAGCGGAAACGGATCGGCTCGCGCGGGAGGCCGAGTTCGATGTCCGGATGCGGCTGGGCTACTTGGCGGCTATGTATCATCTGGGGGCTGAGGTCATCGGCAAAAGAATGGGGCAGCTGATGCGATCGGGATATCGACGGCAGCGCCAGGCTCGGGAGTATCCCCGAGTCTGGCGATCGCGGTCAATCGCAAGCCGCTTGCTTTTGCCGCCTACCCATTCGCGAATGTGCAGGCGTTTCCTCCTTCTCTCGCGACCCGCCCTATGACTTTCGCCAGATTGACGGAATCCTTGCCTGGCCTCATGCTGCGCGCCCATCCCAAATGACGTTTGAGCACCGCAGTGAATCTAGAAAAATACGTTGGACGAATCGTTCGTCTGAATCAGCAAGCGTTTCAGGAAATTGCCGCACGAGCAAAGCGCCAGGGCCACGTCCTGGAAAATTGCTTCCTGGTGTCGGCGGTGAGCAAGGAGATGCGCAAGCTGATCTGCTATGGCGCCAGCCTTCGCATCACCGTTTGTCCGTCGGACGTCGTGCTGATCTGAGCGCTCGCTCCCGTTCAAGCCTGTTGCCCTTGCCGTCCGCATCGCCTATCCTTTGCGAATGTTCAGGCGTTTCCTCCTCCTCTTGCTGATTGCACTGCTGCCGATGCAGGGCATCGCCGCGTCCTTCGCCGTGAAGTGCCCGGAGATGGCGGCCGAGTCGGCGATGCTGGCCGACGCGATGCCGTGCCACGCGATGGACGCCATGAACGGCGCGCAGTCGGGCCATGAGCACGGCGACGACGGCATGCTGACCGGCAACCCGCTGGATCAGGGCTGTTGTCACCACCTGGCGGTCGCGATCCCACAGAGTTTCTCACTGCCCGGCGCCACGCTCGTGCGCGGGCAGGCCTATCCGGTAATTGCTTCGTCCTTTAGCGACCATCTCCCCGATCGTCTGCAGCGCCCGCCGCTAAGCCTCGCCATCTAACGCCGCATTGCCGCGCGTGGGTGGCGGAGCATTTTCAGTTTTCGTTTTTCTCCCTCTCCGCTGTTCCCGTTGTTCCGGTCGCCGACGCTTCGCTTGCGTCGGTCCCGCGTTCGCCGCCGTGCGTGCGTCTTCCCCTGCGCCATCCATTCATTTTTTCGGGAAACGACATGAAAACGCTGAAACCAGTACAACAACTCCTCGCGGCCGCGCTCCTGTGCCTGGCCGCCACCACCTCCACCTTCGCCGCCGACGCCGCGACCGGCAAGGGCGTGCTCAAGCGCATCGATGCCGCCGCCGGTGTCGCCAACATCAACCACGAGGCGATTGCCGCGCTCAAATGGCCGGCCATGACGATGGATTTCAAGGTCGCCGACCCGCGCCAGCTCTCGGCGCTGAAGGCCGGGCAGACGGTGAGCTTCGGCCTGGTCAAGGATGCCAACCTCGGTTATGTGATTTCGCATATCGAGGCCGTCGGTTCGGCGAAGTAGGCAGCATGACCCAGCAGCGTCCTGTGAGGGAGCAGACACCATGACACGACCCATTGCCCGCGCACGGTGGCCGCTCCTGCTGCTTGCGCTCTGGCTGTCCCCGGCCTTGGCCGAGCCGCCGGGCGCCAGCGTCGAGAGCCTGCTCGACGTCGCGCGTCGCGACAATCCCGACTACGCGGTGACGCGTTTCGAGGCCGCCGCCGCCGCCGAGCGGGTTTATCCCGCCGGCGCCTTGCCCGATCCGACGCTGCGCACCGAGCTGCAGAACATCACCAACTACGGCAGCGACGCCAGTCCCAGCGTGCTGCCAAGCCGCGTCGGCAGCACCAAATACACGGTGATTCAGCCGCTACCGTTCTGGGGCAAACGCGACCTCAAACGCGAAGCGGCGCAGGCCGACGCCAATCAGGCGCGCGGGCGCAGCGACGCGAGCTGGGCCGAACTGTCGTCGCGCATCAAGACGGCCTACGCGCAGTTCTACCAGGCCGTGCGCAGCGAAGCGCTGACGCGCGAGATTGCCGCGCTGCTCAAGGGGCTTGAAAGCATCACCCGCGCGCGCTATGCCAACGGCCTCATCCCGCAGCAGGATGCGATCCGCGTGCAGCTCGAGCAGACCGGTCTGCAGGGCGAGCTCGTGATGTGGGAGACCGAGCGCCATCACATGCAGTCGCGCCTCAACGCGCTGCTGCGCCGTCCGGCGCACGCGCCGCTCGCCGAACCGCAGCGTCTGCGCCCGCTGCCGCCGCCGGCCCGGCTCGATTACGCGACGCTCGAAGAACGGCTGCGTGCACGCAACCCCTTGCTCTTCGCCGAGGCGGCGCGCGTCAGCGCCGCCGAGAAGAGTCGCGAGCTCGCCTATCGCAACCGCTATCCCGATTTCAGCGTCGGCGTGTCGCCGATCCAGTCGGGCAGCCGCGTCAATGAATGGGAGCTGATGGTCGAGATGAACATCCCGCTGCAGCAGGAATCGCGCCGCTCGCAGGAGCGCGAAGCGCAGGCCATGCTCTCGGCCGCGCAGTCGCGCCAGGATGCGACGCAGAACCAGCTGCTTGCCGATCTAGCCGAAAATCTCGCGGCGCTCGACTCGGCGCAACGCATCGAAAAGCTGGTGCGCAGCAGCCTGCTGCCGCAGGCGCAAATGACCTTTGAAGCAGCACTCGCCGCCTACGAAAACGGCAAGGTCGATTTCGCCACCCTGCTCGATGCGCAGCGCCAGATCCGCAAGGCGCAGCTCGACGAGCTGAAGGCGCAGACCGACGCGCAGCTGCGTCTGGCCGATATTGAACGATTGCTCGGAGAAGACTTGTGAGAACTTCATCAAACATGCGCGGCAAGGCGGCAGTCATTGTTCTCGCGCTCGTCGCCGTGCTTGGCACGGCGGGCGGCTACTGGTTCGGCAGCCGGAACATGGCGGCGCACGAACCAGCGCCCGCCATCAGCGCTGCACCGGCGGCGCCGAAGCTACTCTACTACCGCAACCCGATGGGCCTGCCCGATACCTCGCCGGTACCGAAAAAGGATTCGATGGGGATGGACTACGTCGCGGTCTATGAGGGCGAGGCCGAAGCGGCCGCCGATGAAGGCCAGGTGAAGATCAGCCCCGACCGCATCCAGAAGCTCGGCGTGCGCAGCGAGGCGGTTGAGCGGCGCGCGATCGACCGTGTGCTGCGTGCGGTCGGCAAGATCGAGATCGACGAGCGGCGCATGCACACCGTCGCGCCGAAGTTCGAGGGCTGGATCGACCGCCTGCACGTGAATTCGACCGGCCAGCCGGTCGGTCGCGGCCAGCCGCTGTTCGACGCCTACAGCCCGGAACTCGTCTCGGCGCAGCGCGAATACGCGATCGCCATGCAGGGTGTGGCCGGCATGCAGGACGCCGCGCCCGATGCGCAGGCCTCGATGCGGGCGCTGGCCGACGCGAGCCTGGCGCGCCTGAAGAACTGGGATATCTCCGACGAGCAGATCCAGCAGTTGCGCAGCGGCAAAGACAGCCGGCGCACGCTGACCTTCCGTTCGCCGATCGCCGGCGTCGTGATCGAGAAGAAGGCCGTGCAGGGCATGCGCTTCATGCCGGGCGAGGCGCTCTACCAGATCGCCGATCTCTCGTCGGTGTGGATCGTCGCCGACGTTTTCGAGCAGGATCTGGCGCAGGTCAAGGTCGGGCAAAGCGCCAGCGTGACGATCAACGCCTATCCCGAACGCCAGTTTACGGCGAAGGTCGCCTACATCTACCCGACGCTCAATGCGCAGACGCGCACCGTGCCGGTTCGCCTCGAACTGGCCAACCCCGGTGGCCTGCTCAAACCGGCGATGTACGCGAACATCGATATAGTTGGCGGCCTGCAGCAGGAGCAAGTACTCACCGTACCGGCCTCGGCGGTGATCCATTCGGGGACCCGCCAGATCGTTCTGATCGAGCTTGGCGAAGGCCGTTTCGCACCGCGTGCGGTCAAGCTTGGCCGGCAGGGCGAGCAATACGTCGAACTGCTCGACGGCGTGCAGGAAGGCGAGAAAGTCGTGGTCAGCGCCAACTTCCTGATCGACGCCGAGAGCAATCTGAAAGCGGCGCTCGGCGGTTTCGGCGCACCCGCCGCAACGCCGCCAGAAGCAACGACAGATTCGCACAAGGGCCATTGATCATGCTCGCCAGAATCATCGAATGGTCGGCGCGCAACGTCTTTCTCGTGCTGCTGGCCACCGCCTTCATCGTCGGCGGCGGCGTCTATGCGGTGCTGCACACGCCGCTCGACGCGCTGCCCGATCTCTCCGATGTGCAGGTGATTGTCTATACCGAGGCGTCGGGGCAGGCGCCGCAGGTCGTCGAGGACCAGATCACCTACCCGCTGACCACGGCGATGCTCTCGGTGCCGAAATCGAAAGTCGTGCGCGGTTTCTCGTTCTTCGGCGCGTCCTTCGTCTACGTGATTTTCGAGGACGGTACCGACATCTACTGGGCACGGTCGCGCGTTCTGGAGTATCTCAACTTCGCTTCGAGCCGCCTGCCGAAAGGCGTCACGCCCTCGCTCGGGCCGGACGCCAGCGGCGTCGGCTGGGTCTACCAGTACGCGGTAATCGGCGCCAAACAGTCGCTTGCCGAACTGCGCACGATTCAGGACTGGTATCTGCGCTACCAGCTGACCAAGGCGCCGGGCGTTTCCGAAGTGGCCAGCGTCGGCGGCTTCGTGCAGCAGTACCAGGTCGTCGTCGATCCGCGCCGGCTGCAGGCCTTCGGTATTCCGCTCAGTCGCGTCTCGCAGGTCATCCGCGACTCGAACCGCGACGTCGGCGGGCGCGTCATCGAAATGGCCGAGACCGAGTTCATGGTGCGCGGCAAGGGCTATCTGCGCGGCAAGGGCGACATCGAACTGCTCGTGCTGAAAAGCGAGAAGGGCGTACCGGTGCTGCTGCGCGACGTGGCGCGCGTCGAGATGGGGCCCGACGAACGGCGCGGCATCACCGAGCTGAACGGCGAGGGCGAAGTCGTCTCCGGCATCGCCATGGCGCGCTACGGGCAGAACGCGCTCGACGTGATTGCCGGGGTCAAGGCGAAGATCAGTGAGGTGGCCGGCGGGCTGCCCGAGGGCGTGCGCATCGAGAGCGTCTATGACCGCTCGGAACTGATCCTGCGCGCGATCGACAACCTCAAGGTGACGCTGCTCGAAGAGAGCGCCATCGTCGCGCTGGTCTGCGTCGTCTTCCTGCTGCACGTGCGCAGCGCGCTGGTGGCCATCGTCATGCTGCCGGTCGGCGTGCTGATCGCCTTTATCGCCATGCGCGCGCTCGGTATGAACTCGAACATCATGAGCCTCGGCGGCATCGCCATCGCCATCGGCGCGATGATCGACGCGGCGATCGTCATGATCGAGAACGCGCACAAGCACCTCGAACGGCTGCCCGAAGGCGCCGATCGCGGCGCGCGCGCGCAGGCGATGATCGAAGCATGCAAGGAAGTCGGCCCGGCGCTCTTCTTCTCCTTGCTGATCATCACCGTTTCCTTCCTGCCGGTATTCACGCTCGAAGCGCAGGAGGGGCGCCTCTTTTCGCCGCTCGCCTACACGAAGACCTTCGCCATGGCCGGCGCCGCCTTCCTTTCGGTGACGCTGGTGCCGGTGCTGATGCTGCTCTTCGTGCGCGGCAGGATATTGCCCGAAGCGCAGAACCCGGTGAATCGCCTGCTCATCGCGCTGTACCGGCCGGTGATCGCCGTCGTCATGCAGTGGAAGAAAACGACGATCGCGCTCGCGCTGGCGACGCTGGCGCTCAGTCTCTTCCCGGCGAGCCGCCTGGGCAGCGAGTTCATGCCGACGCTCAACGAAGGCACGCTCTTTTACATGCCGACCACCTTGCCCGGGCTGTCGGTGACCAAGGCCGCCGAGCTGCTGCAGACGCAGAACAAGATCATCAAGAGCTTCCCCGAGGTCGCCTCGGTGTTCGGCAAGGCCGGGCGGGCGCAGACGGCGACCGATCCGGCGCCGATGGAGATGTTCGAGACGATCATCAACCTCAAGCCGGAGTCGGAATGGCGGCCGGGAATGACGACCGACAAGCTGATCGCCGAGATGGACAAGGCGCTGCAACTGCCCGGCGTCGCCAACGCGTGGACGATGCCGATCAAGGCGCGCATCGACATGCTGTCGACCGGCATCCGCACGCCGATCGGCATCAAGGTCTTCGGCAAGGATCTCGAAGAAATGGAACGCCTGGCGCGGCAGATCGAGGCGGTGGTGAAGAAAGTGCCGGGAACCACCAGCGCCTACGCCGAGCGCATCACCGGCGGTTTTTACCTGAACATCGAGCCGCAGCGCGAGCAGCTGGCGCGCTACGGGCTGGGCGTCGGCGAGCTGCAGGAAGTGATCGGCACAGCGCTCGGCGGTGAGGCGGTGACGACCACCGTCGAAGGTCGCGAGCGCTTCGGCGTCGCCGTGCGCTACCCGCGCGAGTTGCGCGCCGATCCGCAGACGATCGCACAGGTGCTGGTGAGCACGCCGGACGGCGCGATGATCCCGCTCGGCCAGCTGGCAAAAGTCGAAATTGCAAAAGGCGCGCCAAGTATTCGCACCGAGAACGCCTTGCTCTCGGCCTACATCTACGTCGACATCCGCGAGCGCGACATCGGCGGCTACGTGCATGACGCGCAGCAGGCCGTGCGCGAGCAGGTGAAGTTTCCGCCCGGCTACTACGCCACCTGGAGCGGCCAGTTCGAATACATGGAGCGCGCCGCGGCGAAGATGAAGATCGTCATCCCGGTCACCATGGCGATCATCTTCGTCCTCCTCTACTTCAACTTCCGGCGTCTCACCGAAACGCTGATCGTCATGCTCTCGGTGCCCTTCGCGCTGTCCGGCGGCATCTGGCTGATGTGGTGGCTCGGCTACAACTTCAGCGTCGCCGTCGCCGTCGGCTTCATCGCGCTGGCCGGCGTCGCCGCCGAGACCGGCGTCATCATGCTGATCTACCTCGACCACGCGCTCAAAGCGCGCCGCGCCGAGCGCGCCGCCGCCGGGCAGGCGCTGCAGCCGGCCGACCTCTATGCGGCGGTGATGGAAGGCGCCGTCGAGCGCGTGCGGCCGAAGATGATGACGGTGGTCGCGATCATGGCCGGCCTGCTGCCGATCATGTGGAGCCACGGCACCGGCGCCGAAGTGATGAGCCGCATCGCCGCGCCGATGATCGGCGGCATGATCTCGTCGACCGTGCTGACGCTGGTCGTCATTCCGGCGCTTTATGCGCTGATCAAGGAGCGAACCTTGTTTGGTCCGGCAAAAAATGGAGAAAACAATGAACGGAATTCGTAAGCGGCAGTTTGCCGCGGCACTGCTGGCCATGCTCAGTCTGTCGGCAGCGGCCGATGGTTGGCAGATCCCGCAGCCCAGCCCCGGCCTGCTGCCCAACCCGGCAACCGGCAAGCCGCTGTTCGAGAAATTCTGCAGCGCCTGTCACGGCGTCGACCTGAAAGGCTCGGAAAACGGTCCGCAAAAGGGGCCGCCGCTCCTGCACCGTATCTATGAACCTTCGCATCACGCCGATGCCTCATTTCAGCTGGCCGCCAGGAACGGCGTGCGCGCCCATCACTGGCCGTTCGGCGACATGGCGCCGGTGCCGCAGGTGAGCACCGACGAGGTGGCGCACATCACCGCCTACGTGCGCGCCGAGCAGCGCAAGGTCGGCATCCGCTAAGGCCTTCAGGTTGAGGAGAGGAATCGCCGCATGATCGAAATCATCCCCAATGTGCACCCGCTGGCCGTACATTTTCCGATCGCGCTGAGCGCCGCCGCGCTTTTTTTTCAGCTCGGCGCCCGGCTCTTCGCGCCGCGTCCGTGGGCGCAGCAGTGGGCGGTGGCCGGCCACTGGATACTGTGGCTGGCCGCGCTCTCCGCCGTCGTCGCGGCCTTCTTCGGCTGGCAGGCGTTCAACAGCGTCGAGCACGACGAGGCCGGTCATCTCGCGATGCTCGCGCATCGCGCCTGGGCGCTGCCCAGCGCCGCCGCCCTGCTGCTGCTTGCCGGCTGGGATGCCTGGCGGCAGCCGGCAGAACGCGTCAATCCGTGGTGGTTCGTCGTGCTGCTCACCGGCGCGGTGGCGGCGATCGGCGCGACGGCGTGGCACGGCGCCGAACTGGTTTATCGGCACGGGCTCGGCGTGATTCAGCCGCCGCCGGCCGAGAGCGCCAAGTCCGACGCGGGGCCGCCGGCCGCGCAAGGGGCGCCGGCTGCCGGCCCCGTCGCCGCTGTTCCCGAGGCGCCCGCCGGCAAGCATGTCCATCGGCATCGTGACGGGTCGGTGCATACGCATTGAGGCGGCGCGAGCGTGGGGGTGAGCGTGGGTGTGAGTGTGGGTGCACTCGTCGATGTGCCCGGATTTTCGCTGCACGAAGCCGTGGTGAAAGTAGAATGCTGAAAAATTTTTCGCCGAGCATCCGCGCTGCTGCGCTGGAGCACGGCGATCATCCCTGATTAACCTGAAAAGGACATCCCGGTGTCGACGATACAGCCCGAAACCGCCGCGCCAGCGCAGGAAAAACGCCGTGGGACGCCCGCCGCCATAGAGGCGGAACCGGCAAGGCACTCGCTGTTAGCCGCGATCGACCGAATGATCAACGTTTCCCGGCTGGAGGATATCTTCAGCGCCCGGAATCATTCCGACGACTTCTTGGAAACGCGCGCCGAATACATCGCGCTGCGCCTGCGCTTCATGGCCTTTTTTTATGCGATCGTGGTCCCGCTGTGGATTCCCTTCGACTACCAGTTTCTGCGGCCGGAGCATTTTGCGCCGATGGTCGTCGCCCGGCTGCTGCTGGCCGGCTTCCTGTTGCCGCTCGGCCTTTTTACACGCCGCAAGCTGACCAGCCGGCAGGTGCATGTCGCTCTCGCCCTGTCCATCGTCGCCACCTGCCTGTTCTACGCGGCGACCATCCTGATCCTGAATCAGGAGGTCGCCGAGCCGCCGCTGGCCGGCTACAGCTTCATGCCTTTTCTGACCGTCGCCATGCTCGGCGTGTTTCCGCTGACGCTGCTCTGGGGCGCCGGCCTGGTCACCACGGTGGTGCTCGTCGATCTCGGGCTCTCAGCTTCGCTCGGGCAGCTGATGACGGCCGACACGGTCAACAAGCTGTGGGTGTTCGCGATGTTCGGCGGTATCGCCCTGTGGATTCAGGCCGGACAGTTGCTGATGCTGTTGAAGCTCTACCGTGAGTCGACGCAGGACCCGTTGACCGGCATGGTCAATCGGCGCGTCCTGATGAAACGCCTGGCCACCGAGATTCTGCATGTCAACGAAGGGCGGCCGTCGTTCTGCATCCTGATGTTCGATCTCGATCGCTTCAAGCGCATCAACGACAATCATGGGCATCTGACCGGCGACAAGGTGCTCAAGACGGCCGCCGTCCTCATCCAGGCCAGCATGCGCGAGCACGATATCGTTGCCCGTTTCGGCGGCGAGGAGTTCGTCGCCGTCCTGCCCGATACGACGAGCGAGCAGGCGATCGCGATCGCCGAGCGTATTCGACAGCGTTGCTACGAGGCGCCGATGACCGCGCCCGACGGACAGCGCCTGCAACTCAGCACCAGCGTCGGTGTGACGCAGTACGAGGCCGGCGAGGCGATCGAACTGACGCTCAACCGGGTTGACGACTCCCTGTACAAGGCCAAGGAACAGGGGCGCAACCGGGTGATTCACAGCCAGAGCGATCGCTGACCGGGCGGGCGCGCGGACTGGCGGGGGCTCTCAACCCCGCTAGGGCAAACGCACGACGAGATCCCGTGCCGATTCCTCGACGATGTTGCGCAGGGACACATATTCTTCCGCCATCGATTCATGCGAGACGGTCGATTCCTGCGAGCCTTCCCAGGCGACCGAGCCATCGGTGCTGTCCCATATCTGCAGGAAGAGGCGAATGGTGCTGGTCTTGGTTTCCAGCACGCGGAAGCCGAGCATCCCGAAGCGGGATTTTGATTCCTGCCGGAAGGCTCCCAGCTTGAGTTGCGCCAAGTAGCGCACCCCGGTCACGCCGGCCACTTTGCGCAGGGTCTCTCGGTCGAATATGCCGGTCAGGCGGTAGTCTTCGAACATCTGCCGGTATTCACCGGTCAGCCCCGTACGATTGATGGCGCTCAGGGTTTCCGCGAGAGGCACGATGTGCAGATCCGGGCGGACACTGCGCAGCATGCCGGTAAAGGCGAGCGCCAAGGCCTGCTTGTCTTCTTCCTGTCCGGTTACCGAAGACGGAGTCATGAAGGCGATTCCCGCCGTCTGGAGATCGTTGGTGTGCAGATTGGTCGCCAGTATCTGACTGGTCGGGCTGCTATGCTGTGGAGCCTCTGCGCGGGGTTTCTGGCTAGCGCAGCCGGTGAGCAGCAATGCAAAACCGATCGCCAGCAGCGCCGGTGCGCGTCGGGGAGTCAGGTCGAACGCCATCGCTTTCATTTCCCTCTCCTTCCGCCGCATCGCTCCGAGGGGCGGGCCCCATTTCAGTATCGGACGCATGGTTTGACATTCCGGACCGGCTTGGGTTCGAAACACGCTTCTCGATAAAAGAGAAGTTTCGCGTCGCCGACGCCGGGTGCCAAAGGCGACGGCCGGGAAGGCTCTAAATTCCATGAAATCATCCACTTTCATCCGCCATCGCACAGGCGTTTCCGATGTATGTAGAGCGGCGGTTCATGTTGTTTGTTTTGTGAAGATTGGCATATTTATTGGCTCACAGGCAAGCGTGCGTCGTCGGGCGCCGTTTCATGCGAGGTGCAGCGACATCAATACGATGGGTAGGCCCTGCCGGCGCAATTAGCCGCTTCCCTCACGCTGCCTTGCGGAAGGTGAGGTTGATGCGCTGCTCACCGAGCACGGGGTGATGGCCGGCCTTGAGCGGCAGGATGCCGTGGTAGCGCAGGCGGTCCGCATCGCCCCAGACCACGACGTCGCCGTGCGTCAGCGGCACGCGGCTGGCCCGGTCGGTCCGGCTCAGGCCGCCGAACAGGAAAATGGCCGGCAGGCCGAGCGATACGGAGACGATGGGCTGCGTGAAATCGCGTTCGTCCCTGTCCTGATGCAGTGAGAGCCGCGTTCCCGGCGCGTAGCGGTTGATCAGGCAGGCGTCGGGCGAGAATCCGGCGAAGCCGGCCTGCGCCGCCGCGTCCCGGGCGAGATCGAGAAAGCATTCGGGCATGCGCGGCCAGGGCCGGCCGCTCTCCGGGTCCGCTGCGACGTAACGATAGCCGCTGCGCTCGCTGATCCAGCCCAGGGAGCCGCAGTTGCTCATCGCCACCGCCATGCGCAGGCCGCCCGGCGTCAGCATGTGGCGAAACGGCGCCTGTGCGGTTACCGTCTCGAGCGCGGCGACGAGCGCCGCCGCCTGTGCCGTGGCGAAGCCGCGCAGGACCAGCGTGCTCGGCCCAAGGCGCTCCTGCCACTGCGCGATTTCGCCTTGTTCCGCGAAAAGATCCGGCGTCATTGCGGCGCGCTCCTTTTCGTTCTCGTCTCGGCGCTACAGTTGAAATCTAGTTGGGAAGCGGAAGGAATGCACGTGCGGGGAGATTGAACGCCGGAGCCGCGTTCGCCGCAACTGTCTGATATTGGACACGACTGCGCGCGCAAGCTGGCCTTGGCCGCCTGCCGGGTTCCATGCCAATCGGGGATTATGTTATACATACGGGCATTCTTCCATTGCAGGACGGTTACAGAATCATGAGCGCACAAGAAAATTCCACTGTATTCGGTACCGAAGACATTCTGCGGAGCCTGTGTAATTCGGTGACCAAGGTTCTGACCGTCGCCACCCAGAGCCAGATTCACTATTCCGGCATGGTGCAGCGGATCACCAAGACCTGCCTGAAGCCGGATATCGGCTGCTTCGTCCTGTTCGACGGCGGCTTCTCCGGCCTCGTCGTCACCAACTTTTCCGCGGCGGCGGCCATGGAGCTGTACCAAAGCTACATGGTGAACATGGGCATGGCGAAGGACGAGCTGGCCGGCTCGCACACGTCGGACGAGGTGAGTAATGTCATGGGCGAGCTGATGAACCAGATCGTCGGCGACTTCACCAGCAAGGTGGCGCGCGAACTGCAGACCCATATCACGCAGAGCCAGCCGAAGATGCTGGCCCTGCACAAGCAGGTGATGCTCAGCGTCGATACCAATCTCGACCAGCCCGAGTCCCGACGTGTGACCTTCTTTACCGGCCGCAACAACATTTTCTACCTGGAACTGGCGATCGACCGGACCGAGTTCATCAAGCTGAACGACTTCGAAACCATGCAGGCCCCCGATCCGGACGAGCTGATCGCGCAGGCCAATGCGGCGCCCAAAGCGGCTGCTGTTCCGGTTGCTCAGCATGCCGAATCGAGCGAGCAGGACGATTTCCTGAAGTCGCTCGGCATGTAGGGCCATATCGGAGCCCGCGCAACGCAAAACAGCAGCCTCATGTGAGGCTGCTGTTTTTTGGGGCCCGGAATCCGGTTGGGAAGCGGTTCAGAAGCGGCCGGCGATGCCCTTGCGATAGCCTTCGTGGCCGTCCGAAGACGATGCGCCGCCGGAAGTCACCGTGTTCGCGGCGACTTCGCCCTGGTCCCAGGCTTGCACGCCGTTCGTCGTCAGCACACGGGTGCCGCCCTGCGGTGTGGCGAACGCGACTTTGGTGGTGGTGCCGAAAGCGGCTTTGCCGGCGGTGGCTTCGTCCTGGGCATGCTTGCCGTAGAAACCGCGCTGATAGCCTTCGTGCGCATCTTGCGCGGCAAACGCTTGTCCGCCGAGGGCGAGGAGGGCGAGGAGGGCGGTAAGGGCGAGGGTCTTGGTCAGGGTGGCTTTCATCTTGATTCTCCGTAAATTGAGGTGGCTAAAAACAAATGCTGATGGGACGGGAAACATTGGGAAGCGGTCGTCGGCAGCGCCCGTCTGTCGCGCCGACCGGCAAACACGCTGCTTGATCGGAGCGGTGTGTTGCGACGAAGAGGAGTATAAAATGAATCTTTTAAAGAGTCAATAAAAATACATCTTTAAGTTTTTTCCCCTATAATGAGGAAGGTTTTTGTCGGACTTCTTTGGCTTGTCGGACTTCCACAAGCGGATCGCGGCGGAGAGAAATGCATATCACCCAGCACACGGATTACGCCCTGAGGGTTCTCATTCATCTGGGATCGAACACCGACCGGGTCGTCACCATCCGCGAGATCTCGGCGTGTTTCGACATCTCGCGCAGTCACCTGATGAAGGTCGTCAACCAGCTGATCCGCGAGAAGTTCGTGATCGGCACGCGCGGCAATGGCGGCGGTTTGCGCCTCGGGTATGCCGCCGCGGCCATCGTCGTCGGCGACGTGGTGCGCCGGGTGGAGCCCGACATGAAACTGGTCGAGTGTTTCGCGGAAGGGTGCAACTGCATTCTCGACCCGAACTGCAAATTGAAAAGCACGCTGGCGAACGCATTGCAGGCATTCCTGCGGGCGCTCGATCAGGTAACCCTCGCCGACCTCTTGGGGACGCCGGAAACCAAGCTGCTGCAGGTGATCCGGCGCGTCAGCTGAGGCGAGGCACCCGCGCGCTCATTCCAAGAGGACGGCGCGCAGGCGCTGCTCCAGCGTCAGGGCTGCCCACCACGCCTCGAGCTGGTTCTCGACGGCCAGGCCGGTCGCCGACAGGCGGTACTGGACGATGGCTTCGACCCAGTGCGGCTGCGCCGCAATCACCCAGCCATGCGTAATCAAGGTGATGGCAATGGCCGGCTGCAGTGCGGAATAGCCGATCGCGTAATACTCGTAGACGCCGTCCTTGCCGAATTGCTGCAGGGTGGCCGAGCGCATTCCCTGCAGCGCGCGCATCAGCGAGAAGCGCAGACCGTTGATTTCGGCCGGCAGCGAGGTCTCGGCGGGGAGCGGCGGCAAGCCGAGAAAAGCCTTGCGGAAGGGCTCGCGTAGCGCCCTGAAGAGCAGCCCGGCTAACATGATCCGGCACCGTCGGCAGGCCGCATGGCGACCCGTGTGGCATCAACCGACCCGAAAATCTTTCGCATAAGATTCTCCCTGCTGACTTGCCGCAATGAACAAACGCCCTTTTATCCGCTAACGCGCGCCGCTTTTTGTAGTGCTACTTTTCCTTTCGACTATCCCGTCCGGATTTCGTTCTCGGCTCACCGCCGTTTGCCGACGAAGCGATCAATGCTTATGCCGGTGGTGGCTGTCCGGGAAGTGCGGATGCGTGTGGCGCAGCGCTTCGTGCGCGTGCGCATGGCGATGGCGGGTACCCGGCGCGACCGGAAAGTCGTGCGCGTGCTGGTGATGTTCGTCGTGGACGTGCTCGTGATCGTGCGTCGTCGCCGTGTGCGAATGCTCGTGTCCGTGGCGCTCGGTCAGGTGCAGCCAGGTGCCGAGCGCCATCAGGGCGCCGGCCAGCAGGAGCGGCAGGGTCGGCGGCTCGCCCAGGAGCAGGGCCAAGGCGGCACCGAAAAACGGCGCGACCGAGAAATAGGCGCCGGTGCGCGCCGTGCCGAGGTGGCGCAGGCCGATCACGAACAAGGCCAGACTCACTCCGTAGGCGAGCAGGCCGACGAGCATCGCGCCGGCCAGCGCCGGCAGCGCCGGCAGCGTGGCGCCGAGCGCGAATGCCAGGGCCAGGTTGACGGTGCCGGCGACCAGCCCTTTCACCGCGGCGATCCAGGTCGCGTCGGTGAGCGATATCTTGCGCGTCAGATTGTTGTCGATGCCCCAGGCGAAGCAGGCGCCCAGCACGGCGAGCGTCGGCCACAGCCCGGCGAAATGCGCCTCGCCCGGCCAGCCTAGGATCGCCGCGCCGGCGACGATGGCCGCCATGCCGAGCGCGATGCGCCGGTCGACGTTTTCCCGGAAGGCGAACCATGCCAGTAGCGCGGTAAACACGCCTTCGGCATTGAGCAGGAGCGAGGCGCCGGAGGCCGGCATGGCGGAGAGGCCGAGCATCAGCAGCACCGGTCCGGCGATGCCGCCGGCAAGAATCGCCCCGGCAAACCACGCGCTTTCGTCGCGCGGGAGGCGAACGGCGGGCGCGCGCGTCAGGCGCCGGTAGAGCGTCAGTCCGACGCCCGATCCGAGATAGAGGAGGCCCGCCAGCATCCACGGACTGAGCGTCGCGAGCAGCCATTTCGCGAGCGGCGTGCCGGTGCCGAAGAGCAGGGCGGCGCCCAGTGCGGCGGGGACGCCGGGGCGGCGCAAGCCTTCTCGCCAGTTCATCGCGTCGGCCGGCGATCGGGATCGAGGCGCTCGGCAAGCGTCGCGTCGAGCGTGCGCATGAAGGCTTCGACTGCCGTCGTGTAATCCGCCTGGCTGCCCAGTTGCCGATTGATGTCAGCGTGCGAAAGCGCTTGTTCGAGCAGCGTCGCCGGCGTACCGAGTTGCCGGGCGCGCGCGACGAAGGCCTGCGCCTGCGCGCAGGGACGGTCGGGGCGGCGGCTCGAACAGACGGCGAGGAAGGGCGCCATTGTGTTCAGCCGGGCCTCGCCTTGTAGCGCGTGGATCGGCGACGCCGCCCGCCAGTACGCCGGATCGCTGCCGAAGGCCTGGTCGTAAAACCGGTAATGTCGGGCGGCCATGATCTGCGGCAGGTCGTAGGCGGCGCTGTCGAGGGCGATGGTGCCGAGCCACGGCGCGGCGCCGGCCTGCCGGGCTAGGCTGGGGGATGCGGCGAGCAGGGCGACGAGATGCGCGCCGGCCGAGTGTCCGATCAGGACGAATTTCGTGCGCTCGCCGCCCCATTGCGCCGCCTTCTCCTGCGCCACGGCGAGCGCGCCGGCCACATCGGCCGCCTGCTGCAGCGGCGTGGCGGCGGGGAGCAGGCGATAGTTGGTCGAGATCAGGATGAAGCCCCGGCTCACCCAGTGCGCCACCTTGTTTTCGAAGACCGCGGCACTGGCCTTGTCGCCGAGCGCCCAGGCGCCGCCGTGCACCATCAGGATGACCGGCGCACCGCTCACTGCAGTCTGCGGGAGATAGACGTCGAAGCGCTGGCGTTCGTCCTGGCCGTAGGCGACGTCGCGCACGATACGCACGTTCTTCAATCCGACGCTGTTGCCCGCTTCCGCCGCGAAACCGTCGCTCTGCTGCGCCGCCCGCCGCTCGATCAGTCGGTCGCGCAGGGGGCCGGCCAGCGCCGCCGGCGTGCCGAGGGCAATGCACAGGGCGAGTAAAGCGGCATGTATGGCCCGCCGCCCGGGCGTTTTTCGGCTCGGGCCGGCGGGGCTAGCAAGTCGGGAATGCGATTGGAGCATGAGGAATCGGCTGTTGAACGCGCTTGGCGTTCATTCTACCGATTCCTCTTAGAGCCTGAATTTTTCGACGTCGCTGCGGATCGAGTGGGCGAGATCCTGCAGATGTGTCGCCGCCGCCGCGCTCTCTCCGGCGCGCGAATTGTTGTCGCCGGACATTCTGGCGATCTGTTCGACGTGGTTGGCGATGTCGCGGGTGACCGCCCCTTGTTCGTGCAGGGACTCCGAGATGTCGCCGACCGCCGCCAGGACGCGCGTCGCTTCGTCCTGGATGCGGCCGATCGCGGCGCCGGCGTCGTGGGCAAGGTGCACGCCCTGCGAGGTGCGTGCCGCGGCTTGTTCCATGGCCTGGATGGCGTCGTTGGAACTGGCCTGGATCGCGGCGATCATGGTGCCGATTTCCTTGGTCGCCACCGTTGTCCGCTCGGCCAGCTTGCGCACCTCGTCGGCGACCACGGCAAAGCCGCGCCCCTGTTCGCCGGCGCGCGCCGCCTCGATGGCAGCGTTGAGGGCGAGCAGGTTGGTCTGGCCGGCGACGTCGCCGATCACCGTGACGACACTGGAAATCCCTTTGGCGCTCTCGCCGAGTTCGCGGATCGCATCCGACACGCTGCTGACCGATTCGGCGATGTTCTTCATTTCCTGCGCGGCGCTGATCACGATGCCGGCGCCTTCGCGCGCCGTCGCGCCGGAGTGGGCCGAAACGCTCGATGCCTCGTTCGCGCTGTCGGCCACGCTGCTGATGCGGACCGACATCTGCTCGATCGCCGAGGCCATCGCCGATGCCGCGTCGCTTTGCTCGCTCGAGCTCCGCGCCACCTGCTGCGACGCGCTGGCGACCTGCTCGGCCGAGGTGGAGAGCGCCGCGGCGTTGCCGTTCATCTGGGTAATCATGCGGCGCAACTCGTCGCGCATGGTCTTCATCGCCGCCAACAGCGATCCGCGCGGCGCGGCGGGAATCTCGCCCGACAGGTCGCCGCCCGCGATGCGGGTCGCGACTTCCACGGCGTGGGCGGGTTCGCCGCCCAGTTCGCGCAGCAGTTTGCGCGCCGTCACGATGCCGATCGCCGCGGCGATCAGGATGGCCATCAAGAGAACGATGGCGTTGATCCCGAGCGCCAGGCGCGCCTGTGCCCGTGCGCTGGTGTAGGTCGTGTCGGCCAGCTGGTGCTCGAGCGTACTGAGTTCGCCGAAGGCTTTTTTCAGTTGCAGGAAGCTTGCCGAGACCGTTTTCATGTCGCCCAGCGCCGACGTGATGTCGAGCTGCACCATGTAGATCGCGGCGTCGGCGTCCTTGCTGTATTTCCCGATGAGTCCGACGATTTCCGTGGCCTTGGCTTTTTCCTCGGCGTTCAGTTTGGCCGTCGCCTCCCAGGTCTTGAGGTCGGCGGCGATGGCCGACAGTTTTTTCGGCACCTCGGCCAGCAGGCGGTCTTGGGTCGGCTTGTCGTAGGCCGCAAACCAGGTAACCAGGCCGAAAAGATCGACGTGGGCGCTCGACAGGCGATCGGCGAGCAGGGTGCTGGTGCGGAAATGCTCGAAACGCGTCTCGCTGATTTCTTCCATGGCAGCGTCCTGGGCCGACAGGGCGCGGTAGGCGACGCCGCCAAAGACGACGAGGAGCAGGACGGCGACGAGCGGCCCGAGGAGAATGCGCTGCTGGATATTCATGAGAGTCCCGATGGGTTGGCCCCGGCCTCAGTGGCCGGGGCGTTGGTCATGCCGACTCCGGCGGGGGCGGCCCGATCAGCTGACGTAGGCGCCCGAGCAGAAGTGGAGGTTCTCGACCTTCTCGCAATAGGTCTTCTTGCGTTCGATCTTGCCGCTCACCGGGTTCTGCCAGTCGTATTCCTGCCACATGTTGTCGGCCTTCTGCAGCGCCTCGATCTGTTCCTTGACGATGAACTTGCCGTTCGCGTCGCGCACGCTGGTCATGTCCTTGCCGACGAAGGCCGGCTTCGGTGCGATGGCGTAGTAGATGCCGGCGTTGTCGTGCACGAAGACGTAAAGGTCGCGGTCGATGAAGGCGCCCTTCGGGTCGTTCAGCGCACCCATCGTCTTGTCCTTGCCGTTGGCCTTGAAGAAGGCGATTGCCTTCTTGACCAGCGCCTTGGCTTCGTCGGGGGTGCCGCGCTCGCCGGCGGCAAAGGCGGTCGGCGCAACGCTGAGGGCGATTAAGGAACACAGCAGCAACGAAAAGCGTTTCATGACAACTCCCTGTTTTGAAAAAAACCAATGAGATATTTTGGACGCCGTTCGTTGCGGCGGTTCGCGATCTTTCTTTTAGCAGAAAGTACCACGGATGCTGCGATGCAACAATATGCAGTCACGTTTTTTCTGCGCGGCGCGTCGAGTCGGCCGCCGGCGCGGGTGAATTCATTATGGCTTTTTAGCGCCGCCGTTTCTAGTGTCTCCTTTTTCGCCCGCTGCTGCGTTTTCTGGCCGGCTGCAGCATCTTCTGCGCCGTCCGGTCGAGATCGACCGGGTGCGTCGATTCGAGCGCGCGCAGGCGCTCGGCGAGGTCGTTGAAACTCGGCGGAAAGGCGCCGCCCTTTTGGGCGAAAACGATCTTGTTCTCGCCTTCATCGGCTTCGACGACGACGATCCGTTCGGCGAAGGCATCGCGGATGCGGCCGACGTAACTGCCGTAGCCGGTGTCGTCGGCGCACAGGTTGACGACGAGAACGCCGCCCTCGCTCAGCTTGGCGTGGCAGTTGTCGTAGAAGGCGGCGCTGCACAGCTGCGCGGGCTGGCCGCCGGCATCGAAACCGTCGATCAGCAGGACGTCCGAGGCCTCGGTGTCGCCGCGTACGTATTCCGCGCCGTCGGCGCAGATGATCCGGAAGCCGGGGCCGTCCGGCGGGATCTCGAAGTCGTCACGCAGCGCGATGACTTCGGCGGAGAGTTCGATCGCCGTGAAGTCGGCGTCGGGCAGCTTGCGCCGGCAGTATTTTGCAAGCGAGCCGCCGCCCAGGCCGATCATCGCGATGCGCCGCGGTTTCGGCTGCAGCAGCAGGAAGCCCATCATCGTCCGCGTGTAATCGAGCACCAGCCGCTCGGGCGCGGCCTTCAGCATGCGGCTCTGGATGGTCGGAAAATTGAAGTGCAGCGATACTTCGCCGTCTGCTTCGTAGAGCAGCGGGGTTTCTGTGGCAGCGGAGGTCGGGGTATTTTCGGTCATGCCGCATTATCTCAGGTGGGCTGCTTCTTTTTTGGCGGCGACCGGTAATCCGCCGAAAAATCCTGCCAGTCCCTGAGCACCTGCTGCGCATAGGCCTGCGCGTAATCGAGCAGCGGCGAGCGCCAGGCGCTCGCCGTGGCGCCAAAGGCGATCCATTCGTCGGCCGTCGCCGAACCCTGGCGCCCGCCGGCGCGCAGATGCGCCCAGGCGACCAGCTCGCCCATCGCGCGCATCACGCCCTCGAGGCGGCGCAGCTTGCCGTTCCAGAGTTTGAGCGCCAGCCGGTCCTGGCTCGGCAATAACTCTTTCAGCACATAGCTGCGCTCGCCGATGTTGGTGGCGGCGAGAAAGGCCGGTGCGACGGCCTGCACGCGGCGCTGCACGTCGACCACGCGCTGCGCTTCGCTGGCCCAGGGCGGTTGCGCCAGGCGGACATACGGCGCGAGCGCCGATCCCGGCTGGTGCTTGAGGTCGAGCAGGAAATTGCCGTCGGCGCCGCCGCGTCCGCGCACCAGGATGACGTAGCGCTCGCTGCCGAGGCTGCCGGTGCCGGCAATCCGCCGCGCCACGTCGAGCATCTTGAAAAATTCGGGCGTGTTTTGCGTGGCGGCATACGTCGCCATGAAGTCGGCGACTTTTCGGCGGTCCGCCGCGTCGACCGCGAGCGCCTTCTTGCCGTCGATACGCAGCCTGCGCTGGCCGCCCCGCATCTCGGTCCGGCTGTCGAGCAGGGCAGTGCGCGAGCGCTCGCGCAAGCCGCGCAGGAGATCGCGCACCATGCCGCTGGCCGTCGCCCGCTCGACCCAGCGCGCCTTGCCGTCGAGCAGCGCGGCGGCATAGGCGTCGAGGAAGCAGTGGCACAGGGCAATCGCTTGCGGCGGCCGCACGGACAAGGATTCGGCGGCGACCAGTACGCTCGTCAGGAAGCGCGCAAGCTCCCAGTGCGCGGGGGCGAGGATCGCCTCGTCGAAATCGTTGATGTCGAAGTAGACGAGACGGTTTTCGCCCTTGTAGCTGCCGAAATTCTCCAGGTGCAGGTCGCCGCAGAGCCAGGCGGCGGGGGATTCGTCGAGCCGGCTAACAGCGGGCAGATCGGCGTAGAAGAGGTGGCAGGTGCCGCGCAGGAAGGAAAACGGGTTGTCGGCGAGGGCGCGGTATTTCAGCGCCAGCCGCTCCGGGTCGCGACCGGCATTGAATTGCCTGATTCTGGTTACGACGCTATCTTTTTTGCGTGATTTGCCGGCGGGCTGCATTTTTTGTCGTCCCGTATCGGGGTGGCGCCAATTTTTTCCTGCAAGTTGTCATAATAGCCGTCCACTCGCCGTTTTCCTGTCGCGCCTTCGCCGCGACAGGTTGCCCAAAACGGGAACAACGGCTGGAAATTATGGATAATTGCGCCCGAGGGGGGCTCAGTGGCAAAAAACAGCGCGACGCAGGGCAGTTTTTACGTTTCGGCCGAGCAATTGCGGGTCGGCATTTACGTCTTCATCGATCTGCCGTGGTTCCAGCACCCTTTCACGCTCAACAGCTTCCGCATCGGCAGCGAGGAACAGCTGCGCGAGCTGCGCGCGCTCGGCGAAGCGCGCTTCCGTTACGATCCAGAGCGCAGCGACGCCTGTCCCGTGCCGCTGGCGAGCACGCCGCCGCCCGTCGAGCCGCCGCCCGCCGCGCAGGAGGAAGAGGCCGCGCCGCGCGAGGAAAATCCGCAACTGGCCGCCAAGCAGGAGCGCATGCGCGTGCTGGCCGAACACCGCCGGCGCATCGAGCAGGTCGACAAGGCCTTCCTCAAGTCGGCCGGCATTCTGCGCAACCTGAATCGCAACCTCATGAGCAAGCCGAACGAGACGCTGCAGGAAATGGGGCGCCTCGTCGACCAGATGGTGCTCGCCTTCCTCGAGCATCCGGAAGTCACGCTGCACGTGATGAGCGAGAAATGCGGCGGCGACGAAACCTATTCGCACGGCCTCAACGTCTCGGTGCTCAGCATGATGCTGACCAAGGGGCTCGATTTCAGTCCGGCGCAGGCGCGCATCCTCGGTCTCGGCGCGCTGCTGCACGATATCGGCCTGATCGAGGTGCCCGACCGCGTGCTGAAGAAGCGTCCTGACGAATACACCAAACCGGAGCGCGACCTGCGTGCCATGCACTGCGAGTTCGGCCTGCGCATCGGCAAGCAGCTCGGTTTGTCGCCCGACGTGCTGGCGATCATCTTCCAGCATCACGAGATGGCCGACGGCACGGGCTATCCGCTCGGCGTCAAGCTCGAGAAGATCAGCATGCCGGCGCGCGTCGTCGCCCTCGTCAATTTCTACGACAATCTGTGCAACCCGCTCGACCTGGCGCAGGCGATGACGCCGCACGAGGCGCTCTCCTTCATGTTCGGGCAGCGCCGCAACAAGTTCGACGCGGCCATCCTGCAGCAGATGATCCGCTGCCTCGGCGTCTATCCGCCGGGCTCCATCGTCAGCCTCTCGAACGACGCGATCGCCATGGTCGTCTCGGTCAATCCGGCCAAGCCGCTGCGCCCCTGGGTCATGCTCTACGACGAGCGCGTGCCGAAGGATGAGGCGATCCTGCTCGACCTCGAGCAGGAGACCGAGATCAACATCACCAAGGCCTTGCGGCCGGGGCTGCTGCCGCCGGCGACCTACGCCTATCTGAGTCCGCGCAAGCGCGTCACCTACTTCTTCGACAGCAGCGCGCAGCCGGGGCGGGGCGGCGAATGAACGGCGAATATTCCCACCTGCTGCTTGAACACGGCAACGAGATCCTGCTCCTGGTCGATCCGGCGACGCTCGCCATCCGTTCGGCCAACGCCGCGGCAACGCGGCATCTCGGCTACGCGCGCGCCGAACTGATCGGACGGCCGATTACTGACATCGAATGCGCGCTGTCCGACGTTTTCTATTGGGAAGATGTCCGCCAGGGCATCGCACCCGACGTGCACGACGCCGAAACCTGCTACCTGCAGGCCGACGGCGAGTTGCTGGCGGCCACCAAGACGATCTCGCGCGCCGCGAGCGCGCCGGGCTGGCTGGTCGTCTGCGCGGTGCCGGCCGGCAAGCTGCGGCGCGCCGAGGACGAGCTCGCCGACATGAGCGCACGCCTGCGCGCGACGCTGGAGGCGACGGCCGACGGCATCCTGCTGGTCGACCGGGCGGGCGCCATCGTCAACATGAACCATCGCTTCTCCCTGCTCTGGCAGATTCCCGACGACCTGCTGCTGGCCCGCGACGATGCGGCGGTGCACGACTACATCGCCGGCTGCATGCGCGATCCGGCGGCCTACCGCCGGCGCGTCGCCGAGATCCGCACCGACGGCGACGACGAAACGACCGACCTCCTCTATCTCGCCAGCGGCCAGGTGTTCGAGCGCAAGTCGCGGCCGGCGCGCCAGCGCAAGCTGATCATCGGCCGCGTCTTCTCGTTCACCGACATCACCGAGCGCAAGGCCGCCGAATCCCGCCTCAAACTGGCCGCCAGCGTGTTCACGCACGCCCACGAAGGGATCATGATCACCGACACGAACGGGCACATCGTCGAGGTCAACGACACCTTCACCCGGATCACCGGCTATGCGCGCGAGGAGGTACTCGGGCAGGGCACGCGGATGCTGGGCTCCGGCCGCCAGGGTTCGGAGTTCTACGCCACCATGTGGCGCGACCTGCAGACCCGCGGGCACTGGCACGGCGAGCTGTGGAACCGGCGCAAGAACGGCGAGCTGTACGCCGAGAAGCTCAACATCGCCGCCGTGCGCAACGCCGACGACCAGTCGCAGCACTACGTCGCCCTCTTCTCCGACATCACCGAGCTCAAGGAGCATCAGCGGCAGCTCGAGCACATGGCGCACTACGATGCGCTGACCGGCATCCCCAACCGCGTGCTGCTCGCCGACCGCCTGAAGCAGGCCATCGCGCAGACGCGCCGGCGCAAGCGGTTGCTGGCGCTCGTCTATCTCGATCTCGACGGTTTCAAGGAAGTGAATGACGCACACGGCCACGAGGCCGGCGACCAGCTGCTGATCATCGTCGCGCAGCGCCTGAGCGACGCGCTGCGCGAGGGCGACACGCTGGCCCGTCTCGGCGGCGACGAGTTCGTCGCCGTGCTCACCGACCTCGGCGACAGGGCCGAGTGCGAAGTCATCCTGTCCCGTCTGCTGCAGGCCGCCGCCTCGCCGGTCAAGGTGCGCAAACACATGCTGCAGCTCTCGGCCAGCCTCGGCGTGACCCTTTATCCGCAGGACGGCGGCGACGCCGACACGCTGCTGCGCCATGCCGACCAGGCCATGTACCAGGCCAAGCAGGCGGGCAAGAACCGCTACCACCTGTTCGATCCGGAGCACGACCGGCAGACGCAGACGCACCGCGAGAGCCTGCAGCACGTCGCGCAGGCGCTCGAGCGCCGCGAGTTCGTGCTCTACTACCAGCCCAAGGTGAACATGCGCACCGGCGACGTGATCGGCGCCGAGGCGCTGATCCGCTGGCAGCACCCGGAGCGCGGCCTGGTGCCGCCGGGCGAGTTCCTGCCGCTGATCGAAGGCAACGAACTGATCGCGCGGATCGGCGACTGGGTGCTCGACGCCGCGCTCGAACAGATGACGGCCTGGCGCGCGCAAGGACTGGACCTCGCGGTCAGCGTCAACATCGCCGCCCATCATCTGCAGCAGGAAAACTTTCTGCCGCGCCTGCGCGAGAAACTCGCCGCCCATCCCGGCGTGCTGCCCGACCGGCTCGAGCTCGAGGTGCTGGAAACCGCCGCCCTCGAGAGCATCACCCATATTTCCCGCCTGATCGAGGGCTGCCGCGCGCTCGGCGTCCATTTCTCGCTCGACGACTTCGGCACCGGCTACTCCTCGCTGACCTACCTCAAGCGCCTGCCGGCCAGCGTGCTCAAGATCGACCAAAGCTTCGTGCGCGACATGCTGTGGGACTCCGAGGATCTGGCCATCGTCGAGGGGGTGATCGGGCTGGCCGCCGCTTTCCGCCGCACCGTCATCGCCGAGGGCGTCGAGACCACCGAGCACGGCGAACTGCTGCTCCGCCTCGGCTGCGATCTCGCGCAGGGCTACGGCATCGCCCGTCCGATGCCGGCCGCCGCGCTGCCCGGCTGGGCTGCTACGTGGCGCCCGGACCCGGCGTGGGCCGCGTGTCGCAACCTTGTCATGAGCCGCGACGACCTGCCGCTCACCTACGCCGAGGTCGATCACCGCAACTGGGTGAAGTGCATCGAGACGGCGCTGGCCGACGCCGCCGTCGTGCCGCCGCCGGCCGACGGCCGCGATTGCCGCTTCGGCAGCTGGTATCACGGCAGCGGCCGCGAGCGCTACGGGCGCCTGCCCGAGTTCGCGGCGATCGGCCCGCTGCACGACGCGGTGCACGCGCTCGGTAGCGAGTTGATCGCCTTGCGTTTAGCCGGCCACACCGAGCAGGCGCGCAGCCGTCTGGGCGAACTGCGCGCCCTGCGCGACGAACTGATCGGCCATCTGCACGAACTTTCGGCGGCGATGGTGCACGCGCGGTCCTAGGGCGGTAAGGCGCCCGCTGCGCTCAAACGATGTCGTCGGTGCCGCCGGCGTCGCTGATGTCGCTCTCGCCGGCGATGAAATGATCGACCGAACTGGTATCGAAGACGCCGGCGTTATTGGCTGGTAGTACGTCGTGATGCTCTGCGGGTACCTCGCTGCTCAGGCCGTTCGTCGCGCCCGAATTCCCGGCATGCGAACCGCTCGAATCATGCGCACCATGCTGGCCGAGCAGGTGTTCGATCCCCTGAAAGAGAAAGCCGCCGGCGACGACGCCGGCGGCGGTCGTCGCGATATTGCCGAGCATGCCGGACCTCCAGGCGCTGGCGGCGGGCGCGGCAGCCGGCGCCGGGGCGGGGCGCGTCGCCGCCGAGTTGCCCCAGGCGTTGGGGTCGAGAAAACCGCCGCCGCCGTTTCCGGCGCGGCTTTGTTCCAGCTCGCCCTGCAGGCGGGCGATTTGCGCCTGCGCATCCTGCACCGCGTGCTCGAGCAGCAGGGCGCGCTGGACGAGCAGGTAGGCGGCGTCGGGCTGCCGGGCGCAGGCCTCGCGGATCAGGGCGTCGGCCTCGCCGTCCTTCTGGATGGCCGGGGCCGAGGTCAGTTGTTGAAGAAACCGGGTGAGTTGTTCGCGTTCCTGGGTGTTCATGGCGGCCTCTGGGTAACAAGTCATGGCTAATCATGGCTAAATTTGGCGGTAAATCCGTTCCCGGATTTCTATCCGATCGCCGGGCTGCCGCCCTTGGGGATTGACGTTCGGCAAGTGTGCTGACGATTTTCTGTCATTCCCGGATGGCGGGGATGACCGGCGCAATATAGCAAGCTGCCGTGGTCGATTGCGTAAGCAATTGTTAGCGGATGTAAGCGCCAGGCGGCAGGGCAGCGAATTGGCCTGCAGGTCAATGAATACGCCACTCTTCGCGAGTCGTGTGGAGGCGCTGCAGGCGCGGCTAGACAAGGCCGGCGGGCGTCTGTTCTCGATGCGCCCCGTGGCTACTTTGCCGATGGCGCAGCCTCAAGGCGCGCGTAGTTCGGGGACATCCTGCGCACGCCAGTCGCGCGGTAGCCAGGGCCAGGGCTGCGGCTCTTCGCCGATGTCGCGATAGCGCAGTTGCTCAAGAGCTGGTCCATCGCCCCGCCACAAACCGCGCGGGTCCTGGCGGAAGTCCAGCGTGTACCAGTTGGCCGGGACGTGGGCGCCTGAATTGATCAGACCTCGGCGTGGCAGTTCGCCCGACACCAGGAGCAACTGCTGCTGGCCATCGGTGGTCCACAGGCGCACCGTCTGATCAAAACCAGCACTCGCCAAGCTATTGCCGTTCGGGCTGTAGGCCACGCTGGTGATCCAGCCTTGGTGTCCGTCGAGTACGCGCAGCAGTTGGCCGCTGGCGGCTTCCCACAGGCGCACCGTCTGATCAAAACTAGCGCTGGCCAGGGTCTTGCCGTCGGGGCTGTAGGCCAAGCTATTGATCGCGCCTTGATGTCCGTCGAGCGTGCGCAGCAGTTGGCCGCTGGCGGCGCCCCACAGTCGCAGCGTTGAGTCATTACCCGCGCTGGCCAGGGTCTTGCCGTCGGGGCTGTAGGCCAAGCTATTGATCGCGCCTTGATGTCCCTCGAGCGTGCGCAGCAGTTTGCCGCTGGCAGCATCCCACAGGTGTACCGTCGCGTCACCACCCGCGCTGGCCAGGGTTTTGCCGTCCGAGTTGTAGGCCAAGCTATTGACCGCGCCTTGATGCCCGTCGAGCACGCGCAGCAGTTTGCCGCTGGCAGCGTCCCACAGGCGTACCGTCGCGTCATCACTCGCGCTGGCCAGGGTCTTGCCGTCCGGGCTGTAGGCCAAGCTATTGACCGCGCGTTGATGCCCGTTGAGCACGCGCAGCAGTTTGCCGCTGGCGGCGTCCGATAGCCGTACCATCTGGTCAAAACCCACGCTGGCCAGGGTTTTGCCGTCCGGGCTGTAGGTCACGCTGGTGACCCAAAATTGATGCCAGTCGAGTGCGCGTATCAGTTGGCCGTTGGCGGCGTCCCACAGTCGCAGCGTTGAGTCATTACCCGCGCTGGCCAGGATTTTGCCATCCGGGCTGAAGGCCACGCTGGTGACCCAGCTTTGGTGTCCGCCGAGCACGCGCAGCAGTTGGCCACTGGCGGCATCCCACAGGCGCACCGTCTGCTCAAAACCAGCGCTGGCCAAGGTATTGCCGTCCGGGCTGTAGGTTACGTTGGTGACCCTACTTTGGTGTCCGTCAAGCGCGCTCAGCAGTTGGCCGTTAGCGGCGTCCCACAGTCGCAGCGTTGAGTCATTACCCGCACTGGCCAGGGTTTTGCCGTCCGGGCTGTAGGCCAAGCTACTGATCGCGCCTTGATGTCCGTCGAGCGCGCGCAGCAGTTTGCCGCTGGCGGCGTCCCACAGGTGTACCGTCGCGTCACCACCCGCGCTGGCCAAGGTTTTGCCGTCCGAACTGTAGGCCAAGCTATTGACCGCGCCTTGATGCCCGTCGAGCACGCGTAGCAGTTTGCCGCTGGCAGCATCCCACAGGTATACCGTCGCGTCACCACCCGCACTGGCCAGGGTTTTGCCGTCCGAGCTGTAGGCCAAGCTATTGACCGCGCCTTGATGCCCGTCGAGCACGCGCAGCAGTTTGCCGCTGGCAGCGTCCCACAGGCGTACCGTCCGATCAAACCCCGCACTGGCCAGGGTCTTGCCGTCGGGGCTGTAGGCCAAGCTATTGACCGCGCCTTGATGCCCATCGAGCGTGCGCAGCTGTTTGCCACTGGCGGCGTCCCACAGGCGCACGGTTTTGTCAGAACCAGCACTGGCCAAAGCCTTGTCGTCCGGGCTGTAGACCAAGCTATTGACCGCACCTCGATGCCCGTCGAGCGCGTGCAGCAGTTTGCCGCTGGCGGTGTCCCACAGGCGCACGGTCCAGTCAGAACTCGCGCTGGCCAGGATCTTTCCGTCCGGGCTGAAGCAAGCTGCAGAGACCACACCGAAATGCCGCGCGACAGGAGCCGGCATCAGCCGCTCGACAGCCGCTTGCACCAATGCCGGATAGGCGCGGCGCAAGCCCTTGGCGCCTGCGGCGGTAGCGCCAAAAATCAGGGCCTCGGCCAGGCTAGGCCGACCTTTGGCGTGTGCAAGGTCTGTACAGCGCAAGTCGGCCCCAGCGAATTGCGCGCCTTGCAGCTGGCTGCCTGGCAAGCGGGCGTTGAGCCAGTGCGAATCCTGCGCCTGTGCGGCGTTGAGCCGGATGCCGTCGGCCAGGCATTCGCTGAAGTCGGCGCCCTGCAGTTGCGCTTGCGCGAGATCCGCGTCGGCGAGCCGGGTTTTGACCAGCGAGGCTTGCTGCAGTTGGGCCGCCGGCATGAACGCGGCGGACAGGTCGGCGCCATCGAGTTGCGCGCCTTGCAGATCGATTCCCGGCGCGCACAGGCCGGGCAGGCTCAGTTCGCGCAGGTCGGCGCCGGCCAGCAGCGCAGCCGTCGGGATGTAGGCGGCCATGGCGTGTTTCAAAGCGTCCGTTGGCGCCATTTCCTCCATTGCCAGTGGGCCTTGTTCCGCCCAGGCTAGCCGGTGCCCGAGAATCAGCGCGTTGCGGCGCGCAGCCAGCGGCGCCGGTGTGTCGGCCGTGGCGGCGTCGCCGGCGAGTGTGCCGCCGAGCACTCCGCGCACCGCCGCCCTCAACGCCGCACGCCGCGCCGTGTCGCGTACCGGCACCAGGTCATGTACAAAAGCGCAGACCTCGCGTGACAGACGCGGGATGTCCAGTGCATGAGGCAGGGTACCGGGCTGTGCCGGGCTGCTGGCTGCGCGTTCGATGCGCCGCGCCAGAAAATATTCGAGGAAGCTGCGATGGGAAAAACCGTACAGGCCATCGGGCGTGCGCGACAGAAAAGCGGCGGTGCGCAGCTCGACGTCGAGCTGGTTCGGGTCGAGCTTGCCGCGCAAGTCGGGCCGGTCCTTGAGCATGGCGAACAGGTCGCCGTAGTGCAGGCGGTTGCCGACGCGCTGCCACAGCGTGTGGGCCAGTTCTTCGAGCACGGTGCGCAGGGTTTCGCTGCTGCTTTGCCGCTCCGTGGGTTTGAAATCGTCCAGCCACTTGTTGGTGTAAATCTGGTACAGCGCGCCGGTGTTGAGCGCGGCGCCGCTTTTCGCCTGCTGCTGCCTGAGGTCGGGCAGGCTGGCGATGATGATGTCGAGCAGCTGCGGCCGGTCGCCCAGTTCGAGCAAGTGCTGCTCTCTTAAAAAAGCCAGCGCCTCACGCCCGCCCGCAGTGCCCAAACGGCGAATCAGGAATTGCTCGATTTGTGCTGCGTCGAACACCGCGACGGTTTCGATGGCGCCGTCAAAACTTTGCGTAACATCCTGCAAAGGGGATGCCGGGATGCGATCTTCCTTCCCCTCGGCGACCTTGAGGGCGTCGCCGTGGTCCTTGAAAAACTGCTCGCGGCAGGTCACCAGCACGCGATTGCCCTGCGCGGTGTCGCCGGCGCTGCCGGTGATGCGCACCAGCATGCGGAACTGCTCGACTACGCTGCGCCCGGCAGCGGCAATACCCATCTCGTCGAACGCGTCGAACAGCAAAACGATGCGTCCGCGCTGCACTAGGTGCAGCAGCACGCCAGGGTTCTTGCGTTGGCCGGTCGCCTGCAGCCAGCGCTCGGCCAGCAGTTCGTCGAGTGACACCTTGTTGGGAAACTCGCGCAGGCTGATGCGCAAGGGAACCGGCGCGCTGCTGTCGTTCCGCGCCAGCTTGGCCAGTTCGTACGCCAGTTTCTCGGTGTAAGCGGTCTTGCCGGTGCCGTAGTCGCCGAGTAGTACCCATAGGCGACTGCCCCGGCCCTTGGCCCAATCCAGGCCGTAGGCCACCAGGTCCTGGATGCCGGGCTCTTGCTCTTCTGCCTTGGTCCTGGCCGAACCGGGTTGACTGCGCTGTGTGACGTAGGCGGCGGCCAGGGGGGATTGCTCGAAATCGGCGATCAGTTGGCCCAGGTAGCGGTCGAAGTCAAGCAGGCGGCGCTCCAGGTCTTGCGGGGTCACGGTGCTGATGTGCAGGTCTTTGGCCTTGGCCAGACCGGCGGGCGAGAAGCTGTTGGCCAAGACCATGCCGCGCGCATTGAGCCGCCGGGCTTCGGGTTGCGCTAGCCAGATCGCCAGCTTGTCCACCACGTCGGCGCCTTTTGCGGCCTGGTGATCTTTGCATTCCACAAAATAGGTCACGGTGTCGAGGCCGGACTCGATGCGGGCGACTAGATCGACCCGGTTGCTGTCCACCAGCTGTTCGGGCTCGACCGTGTAGCCGAGCAGACGCAGCAGATCGGCGACGCGCTCTTCAAAACGTTTGCCCTGCGCCGAGCGTGAGCTGCGCGGGTCGCTGGGGTCGCGGTCGAAAATATCCGGGCGGGCGTCGCGTTGCTGCTGTTCGGCGACTTCGTCGGCGAACAGGGTTTCCACAAAGGCGTTCAGGTTGGCGGCGAGTTTTTCGTAGTCTTTGGCGACGGCACGTTCGGTGTTGATCGCCAACGCTTCGGAAAACGGCAGCTCGGGGTCGTAGCGGATTTCGTGAATGGCCGCCAATTCAAGCTCAAAGGCTTTTGCCCACAACTCGCGGCCGGCGGCCAAGTGCGATGCGTTGTCTTGCGGGATCGGCGAGGCCACGGTAAATAAGCGCAGATCGCCTTTGCCGAGCGTCTGGCTGCCCTGGCGCAGACTGCTCTGCCTGTTGGCGTTGAGAAGCAAGGCTTGGCGAATGCGTCCCAAACCATGCAGATTCTGCGCGCCGTAACCGCCGACCAGCACGGTTGCGTCGGGAATGGCGCCCGAAATCAAGGCGCCCAGATCGGTCAGGCCGGTGCGCGAATCCAGCAGCACGTGCCGATAGCCCAATTCACCCAGATGGTCGATGAGTTCGTTGAGTAAATCGCGTCCCACCGTGGGGTCGTTTGCCAACAGGTGGTGCCACTGGATGGCGAAGTACAACGCCGCCGCATCGGCATCGTCGCCATGCGCGGGCAGGATGGCGAGGTTGTTCAGGGCTGTGTCGTAAAGCAAGCTGTCAAACAGCTTGAAGTCGCCCTTGCCAGGTGGGCGCCCCTTGTTTTCCTGCCACTTGATCAGCCAGTCAAAAAATCCCGCCTTGATCGAACCGGTGTTGCGCAAGGCAGTAATGCGGTGCAGGCCGGGGGCTTCGACATCCAGATCCCACAGCAGGGTTTTACCCTTGCGTGCCAGGGCGACAGCCATGTTGGCGGCGAGCAGGGTGCGGCCGACACCGCCTTTGTAGCTATAGAAGGTGATGACGGCAGGGCGCATGGTTTTGGTTTTCATCACGCGGCCGCTTTCCAGCTGAACATTGCTTTGAGAGCGCTGCCGGAATGATCTTCTGCTGGTTTTTGCTTTTCAGCGTCTTTGGCTAACTCCGGCAGCGATACCCAGCTTTCCTTGCCCTGGCGCTGGCGCACAATCTTGCCCTGCGCCTCCAGTGCGCCGAGCAATTGACTGACGCGGCCCGCGCTCAGCTTCAATGCGCTGACCACGTCAGACTGCCTGCACTTTGGCCGACCGGCGAGCGCAATGATGGCGTCTTCTTGCAAGAGTTTGACCGGTACCTCGACCGCTTCACGCTGTAATGCGTGGCGCTTGCCTTCGAGCAGGTCGCCAAAGGCTTTCCAGCGGGTGCGGAACTCTTGGGCTTGCGGGGTGGCTGGCGCCAGGTCCTGCGCCAGCTCGCAAAGTTGCTGCACTTCCAGAACGCCTTCGCGGTCTTTGGGGCGCAGCAATACGACCATGACCCACTGATTCAAATAGACGTCCATCGCAACCAGCTGGGATGGCCTTAGCTCGTCAAGCGCACGCAACGCGGCCAATGCTTCCGTGGGCTCGGACTGCTCAGCCAAATCTTCGGGGTGACGATCAAACCAGTTCATGATTAAACCAATGTAAACTCAATGTTATGTAACTTTAGATCATTTTATAGTCGATGTCTCGACAGGCGTGTTTTTGAGCCGGCTATTTGATCCGTTTGAGGTTCATTCGACGGATGGGCGGTGAAGCAGGTGGTTCCTGTTGCCCCAGCTTGAAAATTACCAGTCCGCCCGTTTCGCCGACTTGGGGGTCTGGCGTCTTGCTTCCGGCAGCATGCCCGAAACCACGCACGCACTGGGTCGGCGGTTCTTCGCGCTCGATGATCGTGTTGAGCGTTTGCGCGACCACCGAATGCGTCCCGGTTCTAACGACCGCCAATGTCTGGGCGCGAGCTTTGTGCGCCTTGATGGTTTTTTCATCACCGAAGCTGGGTACCAAGGCCCAATCCACTGGCACCTCGGTCAACAGGCTGTCCACCGAGGCGTGGGCGTCAATGAAATCTTTACAGATCAGCACGGTCATGCAGCCCACAGGCGTTGACAGGACATGAATCGAGTTGCCTACGGAAACGTCCTCGGCGCCATGGTTCAGATCGCCATAGACACGCAGCTTGCGGTGGGTAAGGAGCTTTTGGCCTGAAGCACTGTAAAGCGGTGCGGTGTTGAAGGTTTCGTCGCCCTCATCTTCGTGAAAACTTCCGGCCACAACCAGAATCAATGACGCGTATGAGTTGGTACGCAAGTGCTTGACCAACGCTTTTCGCTGTTCGAGGTCCAGTGCGAACTCGGGGAAAACGACGATGTGCGCGCCGTGTTTTGCGGCAGAGTCCATCGCCGCCAACAGCGAATCGGTGCGCACTTTTTGCGGTGCGATATCGGTGGTGCGCACGTTGCCAAGGTCGTTGCACGTCCACTGCACTTGCGCCGTGTCGTTGAAATGACCGATCCATACCTTGAGGGCCGGCGGTTCTTGCTCCCATAAGCGAGTCAGCGCGTCGTCCACGCTTGACTGACTTTGGCTAAGCGTGACGTGCAAGCCATGCGCAGTTGTGCTGGGCAGTACCACGTGCCGACGAAACCAAGCGCCCAGGTTGCCGACCTGCTGGTTCAGCGATGCAAGGCGCCGCGTCTGCAGCGCTATCGGAAGCAACCAATAGTCTTTGCCGTCTTCCTCCCGAGCCAGGGTTTCGCGCCCACCTCGGGATGCTCTGTTGTACGGGCTGTCGCTGCCTGCGACATGGTCGTCCAAAGCGCGGATCAGAGCCAATGGAGCGGATTCGATGCGATTCAAGTTTAGGGATTTTGGGCGGTCCAGATCTGCTCGAAATTGCGTCGCGGCCGCTTCCATGGTTTCAAGGGGGCCGCGGTTCCGTTCCCATGCATTCAGCCGCTGAGCATCAGAGCCAAGCACCCAAAGCCGCACGAGCGCTTGCCGGTGCTCCTCTCGCTGCAACAAGTCCGCCACTCGTTTCACCGCCACCTCTCCCACGAATTGATCTCGGGCAGTTTAAGCGAGGACTTGGCGATGTCGGATGAATTTTCTTGGCGCGCACTTGGGCATTGGAAATACCGGCGGCGTTGTTCATGAGAGCAAATGCTGCCAAGCACGAAGAGCTTTGGCTAAACGGCAGGTTCGCCGCTTGTTCCTGCCGATGACTTCAGGCGCCGCCGGTAGTGCGCCGGGGCCATCCCGGTCCAGCTGACGAAAGCGCGGTAGAAGGCCGACGGGTCGGCGAAGCCGAGGTCGGCGGCGATCCGCGAGAGCGGCTGCTCGGTTTTGGCCAGCCGGTTGATCGCCAGGTCGCGGCGCAGGGCGTCCTTGATCGCCTGAAAGCTCGATCCCTCTTCGTCGAGCCGGCGATGCAGCGTGCGTGGCGAGAGATGCAGGGCGCGGGCCACCTCGGCGAGCGGTTTGGCTTCCGGCAGTGCGTCGCGCAGGCAGTCGCGCACGCGCAGGACCATTTCGCGGTCGCGCCGGTAGAGCGTCGTCAGTCTGCCCGGCGCGCCGACCAGGAAAGCCTGCAGCGCGGCTTCGTCGCGGCGGATCGGCAGGTCGAGCAGGTTGGCGGCGAAGGTGGCGACCAGCGTGGCGGTCAGCGTTGTACCGCTGGCATCGGCGACAAAGCTGGAGTTCGCGGTATAGATCAGCGCGTAGTCGTCGGCGTGCGCCGGGCGAGGGTAGGGGAAGCTGACCGCGTCGAGCACGATGGCGCGGCCGACCAGCCAGGAACTGAGGCCGTGCAGCAGGCGCAGCAGCCACTCGAAGGCGAAGACGCGGCCGATGTAGAGGGCCTGCGTTTCGACGATGCACAGGCGCGCCTCGCCCGGCTCGCGCTCGAGCGTGATGGCGAGGTCGGGCAGGACGAGGCGCAGGAAGCGCGCCGCGCGGTCGAGTGCCTCGGCCAGCGTCGGCGCGCTGAGCACGCTGCGGCAGAGGAATTCGAAGCTGCCGACGCGCATCGGGGCGGAGAAGAGGCCGAAGCCTTCGTCGTCGAGTTCCTGGTTGATCAGGTTGTAGAGCGCGGCGTAGCGTTCGACCGGGATGCGCGCCGCCGGATCGTCGAGCACCGGCGGTGCGATACCGGCGCGCAGCAGCAAGGGCGCCGCGGCGTGGCCGCTGCGCGGCAGCCCGGCGAGCATGCCCTGCACGAAGCCGATGGCGACCGTGGCGCGCGGGCGGGCGGCAACGGGTTTGGCGACATTCTCAGGATGCGGCATTGTGGTCTCGTAGGATCATGTATCTGCGGGCTATTCGAGTTTGGCAATATTTACATGATTTGCGGCATCCGGGGCAATGGCTTTATCGGGACGGGCTTTCTAAGATGAGGCTACTGGATAGTATTTCCGATCTTCCTGGAGCTTGACCGCCATGACCGACCTTTCCATCGCCAAGAAACTCGTGCCCTACAAGCCGAAGCACAAGGTGCGCTTCGTCACCGCCGCTTCGCTGTTCGACGGGCACGACGCGTCGATCAACATCATGCGCCGCATCCTGCAGTCGACCGGCGCCGAGGTCATCCATCTCGGCCACAACCGCTCGGTGCAGGAGATCGTCAATGCCGCGCTGCAGGAAGACGTGCAGGGCATCGCCATCACCTCCTACCAGGGCGGCCACGTCGAGTTCTTCAAGTACATGATCGACCTCCTGAAAGCCGGCGGCGGCGAGAAGATCAAGGTCTTCGGCGGTGGCGGCGGCGTCATCGTGCCGTCCGAGATCAAGGAGCTGCACGACTACGGCGTGACGCGCATCTACGCGCCGGAAGACGGCCAGAGCATGGGCCTGCAGGGCATGATCAACGACCTCGTGGCGCAGGCCGACGTCGACCTCACCGGCTGCGCCCCGCAGCAGGCGGAGGCCGTGCTCGCCGCGCTGAAGAGCGGCGACCGGCGTGTTCTCGCGCAAATCATCACGGCGCTGGAAAACGGCGCCTATCCCGACGCGCTGCGCCAGGAAATCGTCAAGGCCGCGGCCGGCGCCAAGGTGCCGACGCTCGGCATCACCGGCACCGGCGGCGCCGGCAAATCCTCGCTGACCGACGAGCTGGTGCGCCGCTTCCGCCTCGACCAGGGCGACAGCATCAAGCTCGCCATCATCTCGATCGACCCCTCGCGCAAGCGCACCGGCGGCGCGCTGCTCGGCGACCGCATCCGCATGAACGCGATCGAGCATCCGAACATCTACATGCGCTCGCTGGCCACGCGCGACACCGGCTCCGAAGTCTCGGCCGCGCTGCCCGAGGTGATCGCCGCCTGCAAGCTGGCCGGCTTCGATTTCGTCATCGTCGAGACCTCGGGCATCGGCCAGGGCAACGCCGCCATCGTGCCGCTCGTCGACGCCTCGCTCTACGTGATGACGCCGGAATTCGGCGCCGCGTCGCAGCTCGAGAAGATCGACATGCTCGACTTCGCCGACTTCGTGGCGATCAACAAGTTCGACCGCAAGGGCGCCGACGACGCGCTGCGCGACGTGCGCAAACAGTACCAGCGCAACCGCGAAGCCTTCATGACGCCGACCGAGGAAATGCCGGTGTTCGGCACGATGGCCGCGCGCTTCAACGACGACGGCGTCACCGCGCTCTATCAGGCGATGCTGCCGAAGCTGCAGGAATTTGGCCTCAACCTGAAACCGGGCAAGCTGCCGCTGGTCACCGTTCGCTCTTCATCCAACCAGCGCGCCATCGTTCCGGCGCAGCGCACGCGCTATCTCGCCGAGGTCGCCGAAGGCGTGCGCAGCTACCACGCGCACACCGCGCAGCAGGCGGCGGTCGCCCGCGAGCGGCAGGCCTTGCGTACGGCGAAGACGCTGTTTGAAGGCTGCAACAAGCCCGCGGCGGACTTTGACGAGCTGATCACCTGGAAAGACGGCCAGCTCGACGGCAGCGCGAAGAAGCTGCTCGACCAGTGGCCGAAAACCGTCGAGCTCTACGCGCAGGACGAGTACGTCGTGAAGATCCGCGACAAGGAAATCCGCACAAAACTGACCAATACCTCGCTCTCCGGCTCGCGCATCCGCAAGGTTTCCTTGCCGACCTACGCCGATGACGGCGAAGTGCTGCGCTTCCTGATGAAAGAAAACGTTCCCGGCTCCTTCCCCTACACCGCCGGCGTCTTCGCCTTCAAGCGCGAGAACGAGGACCCGACGCGCATGTTCGCCGGCGAGGGCGACGCCTTCCGCACCAACCGCCGCTTCAAGCGCGTCTCCGAAGGCATGCCGGCCAAGCGCCTGTCCACCGCCTTCGACTCGGTCACGCTGTACGGCTGCGACCCCGACGAGCGCCCCGACATCTACGGCAAGATCGGCAATTCGGGCGTCTCGATCGCCACGCTCGACGACATGAAGGTGCTGTTCGACGGCTTCGAGCTGTGCGCGCCGACGACCTCGGTGTCGCTGACCATCAACGGCCCGGCGCCGATCATCCTGGCCTGCTTCTTCAACACCGCGATCGACCAGCAGATCGACAAATTCAAGCTTGATAATGGCCGCGAGCCGACCGAGGACGAGGCGCAGAAGATCCGCCAGTGGGCGCTCTCGGCCGTGCGCGGCACGGTGCAGGCCGACATCCTGAAGGAAGACCAGGGCCAGAACACCTGCATCTTCTCGACCGAATTCGCGCTCAAGATGATGGGTGACATCCAGGAGTTCTTCGTCCATCAGGACATCGGCAACTTCTACTCGGTGTCGATCTCCGGCTATCACATCGCCGAAGCCGGCGCCAACCCGATCTCGCAGCTCGCCTTCACGCTGGCCAACGGCTTCACCTACGTCGAAGCCTACCTTGCGCGCGGCATGCACATCGACGACTTCGCGCCGAACCTCTCGTTCTTTTTCTCGAACGGCATGGACCCCGAGTACTCGGTGATCGGCCGCGTCGCCCGGCGCATCTGGGCGGTGGCGATGAAAAACAAGTACGGCGCCAACGAGCGCAGCCAGAAGTTGAAATACCACATCCAGACCTCCGGCCGCTCGCTGCATGCGCAGGAAATGGCCTTCAACGATATTCGGACGACTTTGCAGGCGCTGATCGCCGTCTACGACAACTGCAACTCGCTGCACACGAACGCCTACGACGAAGCGATTACGACGCCGACCGAGGAGAGCGTGCGCCGTGCGATGGCCATCCAGCTCGTGATCAACCGCGAATGGGGCCTGGCCATGAACGAGAACCCGAACCAGGGCGCCTTCATCATCGACGAGCTGACCGACCTCGTCGAAGAAGCCGTGCTCAAGGAATTCGAAGCCATCGCCTCGCGCGGCGGCGTGCTCGGCGCGATGGAAACCGGCTACCAGCGCGGCAAGATCCAGGAAGAGTCGCTCTACTACGAACACAAGAAGCACGACGGTTCGTACCCGATCATCGGCGTGAACACCTTCCGCAACCCGAAGGGCGACGCGCAGATCGAGATCGAACTGGCACGCTCGACCGACGAGGAAAAGCAGTCGCAGATCACCCGCCTGCGCGACTTCCAGCAGCGCAACACCGCCGCCTCCGGCGCCATGGTCGAACGTCTCAAGCAGACCGTGATCGAGGACGGCAACGTCTTCGCCGTCCTGATCGACGCCGTGCGCGTCTGCTCGCTCGGGCAGATCACGACGGCGCTTTATGAAGTGGGCGGGCAGTATCGGCGGTCGATGTAATCAAGCGCGCGGCAACAGGCGGGGCTGGGCCCCGCGCCTATCAATCGGGCTTTGCCTGTTCCGGCGGCTTGGCTGGGAGCAGGTTCAGTCTCCGTTTGGCCCCCGGGTTCAGGTTTTCGGCTAGGGCCGCCAGGGTGGTGGCCAGATCGGGGTCGAGGGTCTTGCGGCGCTGTTCGCGGGCTTCCTCCGGGGCATCGAGGTCGTCCAGCCAATCCCGCAGCAGTTGATCGAGGGGGCGCAAGAACTTATAGTCCGGCCCGAAACTCCGCGGCCATTCCCCCAGTAGATCCCGCAACAGGGCATGGGGAACGCCCATGTCGATCATGTCGATCCACAGGGCGCGCAAGGCGGCCTCGGCAGGGTATTGCGGCCGTGCCGCCAGGCCTTGCAGGAATTCGCTGCCCAAGGTGAAGGCGCTTGCCTCGCCCTGCTGGCGGGCGCGGTCATAGAGGGCATCGCCCAGTTGCTGGATAGCGGAGATGGCCTCGTCTGGGGTTTTCGCCAGTTCCCCGTCCAGGAAGGCCCAGGCGGCGACGCCGCCTTCTCGCCCGGCGGTATGGCGGGCCAGCTGGCCCACATTCCAGGCAAAGTCTTTTGGCAACTCTTGGGCCAGCCTTTCTTCGGCTGCTTGGCGGTGGTGGGCCATGGCCTGTTCGATATTTCCCAAGGCGCTTGCGCACCAGGCCATTTTTTCCAGATTCCAGGCCGCGCTTCGCGGCCGCTTCGCTTCCAGCTGGTCGGCGCGAGCTGCGGCGTGGGCCTGGTAGGCATCGGCGAAGCGTCCTTGGTGTTCTAATGCGACTCCCTTAAACGCTTCTGCTGTTGCGCGTTGGGCCTGGGTGCTGGAAGAGAGTACCGGCTCCAGGCGCGCTGCGATTTCCAATGCTACATCGGGAAGGCATTCGGTTTTCCATAATTTGTCCAGAGCCTTGAAGCAGGTGTCCAATGAAGCGGAAGCACGGGCGTCATGCTTGAGCGCCAGCCATTGTATGGCGGCGCACGCCGCCCAATCGGCGGCAACTGCCATGCCCAGGCCGCCAGCGTAGTCTTTTCCCTCTACCGTTGCCTGGGATAGATCTTGCATGGAAACCGTCAGTGGATATTGTCGCCCCAGAGCGAGGGTTTCTTGTAGTTGGGCGATGGCTTCGCCTTCGGTGGACATCAGCTCTTGAATTTCTTCTATTTCGCCTTCAAATGTCTTGACCAACTCGCTCCACTGGAATTCGATGGTCCGCGGATTCAGCAGGGAAACCAGGACAAGATATTTCTGTATTGGGCACACTGACAGGCTGTCTTCCAGTAGCGAGACAAGGTCACGGCCTTGAACCGTACCTCGGCTGGCAGCGCGTGCTAGGGCCGCAGCCGCATCAATAGCCTGTCGTAGCGCTTGATCGGTCCGATTCTGGCGCACAATCTCCTGATATGCGTCGCCTGCGCTTCCGCCATTCACTCCGATATCAACAATGGCGTCGCGCTGCTCCCAGCTTGCCCCCAAGGCAAGCAACATGGCCGTGGTTCGGGCTGTTTCCGGCAGCAAATGGGGATTGACGCTGCGTTCCTTCAGCGCCAGTTCCATCATCGTCTGCGCTTCAGGTTCCTGGCCATCAGCAGCATAACGGCCGGCGAAATGCCATTTGTCCGGAAAGGCGATGGTGTCGGCCAGCAGCTCGGCCATCAATGCCAGTTTGCTGCGTTGTCCGGGGGCAAGGTAGCGCATGCGGTAGAACTGGACGAGCAGGCGGTCGAGTACTTGGTATTGCTTGCTCTTTTGACCATGTTCGCGCGATTCGCGGACGTAGCTGTGGTCCACCAACCAAGCGAAGGCGCGGGAGATTTCGTTTTGCCGCGCGCCGGTGCGGTCGGCGATTTCGGTTTGCGAGGCCGGGTCGCCGCCGCGGACCAAGGCATCGAACAGCTTACGCGTATTGGCAGGGATGCTTGCGATGAGGGCGCGGTAGTAGTCGCTCATCGAATCGATGGCCGCATCCAGGTCGCTGGCGGCGTCCAGGGGGTCTCGTTCGTCCAGGATGGCGGCTGCCAGTACCGCCGCGGCGCGGGCGTTGCCGCCGGTGTAGCGGCTGTAGGCATCGATGCGCGCCAGTTGCCGAAGACTTGGCTCCTTGCCTTCCCGCTGGGCACGGCGCGTCAGATAGTCGCGGTGGTCTTCCTCGTTCCAGCGGGGAATGGGATGGTGCTCGAATTGGCGGAATAGCCGCTGGTCGTATTTCTCGTCGAAGTCGCCTTGCACGGCAGTCGCCACCAGCATCAGACGGGGCTCGCCGCTCATCAGGCGGCGCAGCCGGGCATTGTCCGCTGGCTCGCCGAAAGCCTGTTCTAGGAGTTGATCGAAATTTTCGACGCCGATCACCAACAGGGGCTCGTCAAACGCCTGCAACAGGTTGGCGAGAGCTTGCTCCCAGGCTGCTGCCGGGTCGGCGACCCGCCAGGCGGGAGGAGCGCCTGTGTCGCCCTGATCGACCCGCAGCATGCGTTGCGCCTCGGCTAGGAATTCATGGGGGGCGAAAATATTGGTGTGCTCCTCTGATAGCAGCACGAAACGGGCTTGTTGGCCGAAAGCTGCTGGGAAACTGGCTTGCGCCAGGCGCAGGAAAAAGGACTTTCCGGCGCCGCGCGCCCCGGTCAGCAGCCAGTGTCTGGAAATACCCGGATGCGCCAAGCGTTCGCCCACCGCTTGGAATAAGGCGCTCAACAGTGTTTCGCGGCCGGTGTTCAGCGCCAGCAGAGTGTCATCGTCCAGCTCCCGAGGGTTGAACCAGGGAATGTGTCGCCCCTGTCTCATGCCATGCCTCTTTGCGCGCGCCACCACTGACGAACCAGATTGAGGCTGAAACGCCACTTGAAATCGGTGCCGTCGATGATGAAATTGTCGTATTGGAGTTTCAGCAGGACGCGCTGATAGCCGGTGGGAAGTTTGCTGCCATCGATGCGGCTTCCATCGGGAGCGCCCTCGGCGATGGCGTCCAATATCCGTTCGGCACAAGGCAGTTCGTCGATAGTGTAGTTCTTGCCCAGGCGTTCTTCGAACTGCTGCAGGAAAGAACGGCGAATGGCCGGCAACACTTCCTGATGCAGCGCTTCCTCGCTGGCTTGACGGTTTTTGCAGCCCTTGAGGCGAGGCACGGCGATCCATAAAAATTCGGGCACGCAGTCGGGCAGGGTGTCGAGAGCCAGTTCGATCATCGCCGCTTCGCCGGCGGGAGAGCCGGCCAGTTCTTCGCGTAGGTAGATAGCCGCTTCTTCGCGGGAGAAGGGCGGTATGGATTGCCGCGAGAAGCCGCCCAGCACCGTGTGCGGTATGTCGTTCAAGGTGAGCAGGTTTTCGAAGCTGATTGATCCGGCAACGATCAGGCGCAATCCTGCAGCCCGCAGTTTGCGCAAGCTAGCCAGCATGATGGTGAGTTCTCTGGTTTCCACGCCTGCGCGCAGCAGGTTTTCCAGCATGAACGGCAGTTCGTCGATGCCGATGACGGGCAGCGTGCGGGCGTCCTCATGGACTGCCATTGCCGAGGCCAGTTCCTCGACCAGCGGTTGCCAGTAGCGCAGCAACTGCTCCGCCGGGGGATTTAGTTTGAGTTCCAGCATTTCGGCCACATTGACTTCGCTGATTTGGCCGCGAATCCAGCACGCCAGCGCATCGGGAAGGCCCGCCGCGCCCTTCACGAGTTCGCCCAGCCTGTCCCTGACGGTGATCGGCGCATGTCGCAACAGGATTTCCAACAGGTCCTGGTAGAAGCGTGCAAGGCTGTCATAGTCCTGCACATCGAGGTGGCCTACCGGATGTCCTGCCAGGGCCAGGCGGTGAAGAGCGGCCTTGAGGACTTCGCTTTTTCCCGTGCGTCGAATTCCCGTCAGCAGGATGCTGCCCCCTTGCTCCCAGCAATCGTGAATAAGGGCAATTTCCTTGGCCCGGAACCGGAATTTAGGGTTGAAGAGTCGCGGGTCGATAGAGAGCTTGGCGGGCATGGTGTTGGCCTATGCTTCATATGATATTAAAGTCATATGAAGCATAATCGAGCTTGGCGGTTTGTGCAAGATTAGCCGCGCTGACGTTGCGAGAGTCCGGGCAGTTCTGGCTTTGTCTGTACAAACATGGACGATTCCGCCACTACCATCGACAGGAAGGACCGCCAACTAGATCCTCGCGCGATGGCCATTCAGCTCGTCATCAACCGCGAGAGGGGGCTCGCGATGAACGAGAACCCGAACCAGGGTTCCTTCATCATCGACGAACTGACCGACCTCGTCGAAGAAGCCGTGCTCAAGGAATTCGAAGCCATCGCCTCGCGCGGCGGCGTGCTCGGCGCCATGGAAACCGGCTACCAGCGCGGCAAGATCCAGGAAGAGTCGCTCTACTACGAGCACAAGAAGCACGACGGCTCGTACCCGATCATCGGCGTGAACACCTTTCGCAACCCGAAGGGCGACGCGCAGATCGAGATCGAACTGGCGCGCTCGACCGACGAGGAAAAGCAGTCGCAGATCACCCGTCTGCGCGACTTCCAGCAACGCAACGCCGCCGCTTCCGACGCCATGATCGAACGCCTGAAGCAGACGGTGATCGATAACGGCAACGTCTTCGCCGTCCTGATCGACGCCGTGCGCGTCTGCTCGCTCGGGCAGATCACGACGGCGCTTTATGAGGTGGGTGGGCAGTACCGGCGTAGTATGTAGATCTTCAGTGGCGTTTTATTTGTGGTGGGCTCACCGGCAAACGGCGAGTCCTTTTTTTTGGCGCTGGGCATGGCGCGGCGCGGATGCCATCGCTGGAAGGCCCGCCGATTGGCGTTCTATGATTGATGCAGGCCTGAGAGCCAATAAAGACGCCACTCTTCGGCATTCGCCACGTGTCGATCGCGTAGGGCGCATTGCGCCCTGCGAGCTAAAAATCTCGGTTGAACCTTTGTTAAACTCTTGGCAAATAAAAAGGGGTTACATTTCTGTAACCCCTTGTTTTTATGGTTGGCCCGCACGGACTTGAACCGTGGACCAAAGGATTATGAGTCCTTACTGTCGCCGCACTATGAACAACAATACGTTACTACACAGTTGCCTAGTCGCCATTACGTGACATTAACGTGGCGTTATCTAGCTATGCCGTTGAACCTTTGTTGAACCCGCACGTATCAATGTGTAGCGGCAAGCTGAATATTGATCTTCTTCCCTAAAGCGGCCGCCGCGCTCGCCAAGGTCGTTAGTGTAAGGCTGGTGTCTTCCTCGTCGAGCAGGCGGTTAAGCGCGGCCCGGCTCGTGTGCATTCGTTTCGCCAACTCCGTCTTTGTGAGTTGCTGAGACTTCATTTCTTCGGCGATCTGCCACGAGATAACCCGTTTGAGAGCAACCGCAGTAGCGTCATCAAGCATCGCCCCTTCCTTGAGGAAGTCGTCGAAGTTGCTACCGATGTTCTTCTTGCCCATGTTCATCTCCTTCTCAACTGCTTCAACCGTTCCTTCGCCAAATCGAGGTCGCCCTTCGGCGTGGCCTGCTGCTTCTTTATGAATCCGTGCAAGAGAACCATGATCTGGCCATCCAAGACGAACAGCACGCGGGCGATACGGTTATCCAACCTGACCCTTACCTCCCAGATGCCGCCGTCCAGATGATCAACGAGCGGCATGCCCAGAGGCCAGCCAAATTGCACGGTCTTGATATCCTCGCCGATAGTCTTGCGATCAATCGGAGGCAGCCCTTTAAGCCACTCCCTTACGGGTTCGGCTCCGGCGTCCGTTCGAAAGAAATGGGCATCGAGAACCGGCTTCATAGGAATGAATTGTACCATTTTTGATACGTTGCGCAAGCTATACCCGGAAGACTTTCGCATGCGAAAGTCGACTCAGCCATCTTGGTCGTAACACCAGTTGCCGCTCAGCCCGTGTAGTCATTCGTTCCCGGGATCGAGCCGCGATTATTGCTCGCCCTGGATCGTCTTGGTGAAATAAGCGGGCTGCATCTTGAAAATCTCGCAGCGTGGCGTGCGGGCGCACACGTCCATCATGCTCTGTGCCGACTGTAATAGGGCAACCCGGCTCTGCAATGCAACTTCACGCATGTCCTTCCATTTGCCGTTCTTGGTGATCGCCGTCGTCACATCAGGCGAGATGCGTTTAGGGTCGTTTAGCGGAATCGCGAAGAAGATTGTTACAACAATCGATTCCGTCCACGTGTTGATGATGCCCAGCCCATAAGCCGTGGGCGGATAGAATTGCTGGAACTTTGGTGTCAGGTAAGGCGCCACCCATTCGTAACATGTGCTTGATGGGACCTCAGTGATTTCGGGTTTCTGTCCAGGATCTAACGGCCCCGTGTAGGCGGCCGAGCACTTCATCTTGTACTCACTACCGTTCTGAGCCAAGGCCAACGACGGCCGCACGAGCAACAGCACCAACAGGAATAGCCAGGCCCTACGTGGAAGCAATAGCATTTAAGCCTTCCCTTTACCAAAGTTAAGGACTTTCGCATGCGAAAGTCGATGCAGTCTGCCAGAAAGCGGCGCTAGCTCCAACCGCCTAGCGCAATGCGTATGTCATTTTTGCCGGTCGGCGGGGAAAATGCCCTACGGGCACCGGACAGCATGCGCACGGAGTCACGCCATGCGAAACCCCCGCCCGCTCTCGCGATGCCGGTGCATGGCTACGCCTCAAAGCACCGACCGCCAAATCGTCTATAGGAAGGAGGGTATCTTCGCGGAGTACCGAACTCAGCAACTTGATGCCGGAATCCAGCCAAACACGTTAAACCGCCGTCTGGCCTACATGCGTGCAATGTTCAATGAGTTGGAGCGGCTTGAACATTGGAAGAAGGTAAATCCGTTAAAGAAATTGCGCGCGTTTAAAATTCAAGAGCGCGAACTGTCCTATCTGAGGAAGGAACAGATTCTTGATCTGTTCTCAGCATTAGCAGCCTCGACAAACGAGCATGTATCGTTGATTGCGAAGGTTTGCTTGGCAGCCGGCCCGCGATGGAGTGAGGGGGAAACCCTTCGGATAAACCAGCTCCAAAATAACCGGATCCAGTTTGCGAAAACGAAATCAGGGAAGGTACGCGCCGTACCGATTGCGCCCAAGTTAGCCAAGGAGATCGAGGAGCACTACGCTAAGCACGGGACGGGTGATCGTGTTTTTGGAACAGCCTATTCAGCGTTCCGAGAGGGAATAACGCGAGCGAAAATAACATTGCCGAAAGGCCAGCTCAGCCACGTATTGCGCCACACATTTGCCAGCCATTTCATGATGAGCGGTGGCAACATTTTGACCCTCCAGCGGGTGCTCGGTCATAGCGATCTAAAAATGACCATGGTGTATGCACACCTGGCGCCGGAGCATCTCGAAGAAGCAGTGCGGCTTAATCCGCTGAATCTACTGCCGCCAGAAATCCGTTGAACCTTTGTTGTACCTCTGGAAAAAAGAAAGGGGTTGCATCACTGCAACCCCTCGTTTTTTTGGTGGGCCCGCACGGACTTGAACCGTGGACCAAAGGATTATGAGTTGTCAGGTACTTGCATTGTTCAGTGTTGATCGGTGAACTATGAATATCGTAAACGACTGAAAACTAAGGTGTATAGCGCTAAATCCATATTGCTTTAGATGCATCGGTGTTCTACAATCAGCTTACAAGGTGCTTACATCCGGTCTTGGGTGAAACGGTTACAAACCGCTTACACGGAGAGCGATAGCGTGGAACATGGAAAGAAGGGCTCTACCCGAGAGCCAAAACGGGTCAAGTTAACAAAGGGCAGAATCGACGCCTTTGTTTGCCCATCGGGTAAGGCGCAAGCATTCTTGTGGGACACCGACGCGCCTGGGATGGGGGTGCGCGCAACCCCTGGAAGCGAGAAACGCGCTTTCATTTTTCAGTTTCGCTTGAACGGCAAGACGCCGCGCCTGACCATTGGTGATGTGCGCGTTTGGGGAATCGAAGAGTCGCGCGACGAAAGGACTGGGGAAGTTCTTGTCGCTGGCGCCCGCCAAGAAGCGCGCCGACTGCAAGCGCTTGTGGATCAAGGCATTGACCCGCGCGACGAGAAAGAGGACCGCCGCATTGAGGCGGAAACCAAGAAGGCTGCCAAAGCACACCGGGAAACAACGTTCGGCATGGCGTGGGCTGTGTATGTCGAAAAAAGCGCCTCCGCTTGGAGCGCGCTCTACCGCAAAGACCATGCGCGGGCGGTCCTGCCAGGGGGGCTTCCCCGACACAATAGAGGACGCGGTGAGGGGCAATCCAAGGTCACCATGCCCGGCATGATTTACCCCTTGGCAGCGTTGCGGTTGGTTGATTTGAGCTCGGCGGTTCTGAACGACTGGATGACCGCGAACAATGCTCGAGGAAAGACCTCGGCAGCCAAGACTTTTCGGATGGTGCGAGCTTTTCTGAAATGGTGCGATGAGCGGGATGAGTACAAGGGGCTGTTTGATGTGCGTAGTTGCTTAACGCGTGAAGTCCGCTCCAAGGTGGCCCAAAGCCAAGCGAAATCTGACGTGCTGCAACGTTCTCATTTGCGCCCTTGGTTTGAGAAGGTCCGGGAAATTGGCAGTCCCGTTACCTCTGCCTATCTTCAGGTTGCGCTGCTAATTGGCGCACGTCCGAATGAAGTCGCCACCTTGCGTTGGGAGAGCATTGGATTTAAATGGGGGCAACTGGCAATAGCGGATAACACGGTGGACGCGCGCGAGATTCCCCTGACGCCCTATGTCGCCAGTCTCCTGCGCGACCTGAAGGCCCGGAACGATACGCCTCCGCCATCGCACCGCATTCTGCGTGGACAAAAGATAAAGAACGACACGGAGAACTGGAAACCGTCGCCCTGGGTTTTTCCAAGCAAGACATCCAAGACGGGGCATATCGAATCGCCAAACTTTGCGCTCAACCAAGTGCAGGTGTCGGCAGGCCTCCCCGAATTGTCGGTTCACGGTCTTCGCCGGTCATTCAAGAGTCTGACGGAATGGTGCGAGGTTCCGGTTGGTATCGTGGCTCAGATCATGGGGCACAAGCCCTCCGCAACAGCAGAGAAACACTACACGGTTCGCCCGGTAGAGCTGCTGGCGCTTTGGCACCAAAAAATTGAGGCGTGGATTCTGGAGCAGGCCGGTATCACGTTCCAGGCTGATGCGCCCGCCCTGCAAGTGGTGCAGAACGCCGCCGCCTGACCGATTAAGCCGCGCCTACCTCGACGGAGGGAAAACCGGGCACCTTCACCCGGCTGGCGCGGCTCCTGATTGAAGGATGCACGGGAAGGTGCGCATGAAGAATGAAATATTCACGGTTCGCGGTATCGACTCAGTAAGCACGATGAATCGTTCCTCGTACGAGGACTATCAGCGCAGGCTAAAGAGCCGGCGCGACGAAGGGCGATACACGTTAGAAGAAGCTGCAATGACGTTTGCAGACGGGACTGGCGAGCGCGCCGATGAAATGAGAAGCAAACTGATGGCTGCCGCGTTTAGCCATGCGCTACCTGTTTATGAGCCGGGAAGAAAAGCCCGTTATCAGTACGGGAATGGCTTCGCATCAGAAGCCAGACATTATTACGAAGAGGCCCGCTGGTGCGACTTGAATGCATGGCTCGCCGACAATGAGCCGCTGGTTGAATTTGAATTTCCAACCCCTTCTGATAGGCCAGAGACGGCCGTGCCAACGGAGGAGACCCCGGCATCTCGCCGCGCATCTCATGACGTTACGACTGAGCGAGGTTGCCGCCGCTCGATTCTGGAACAATGGGGTGAGATAGAGTCGCTTTATGGCCCCAATGCCGATGGGCATCAAGTGCTTCGTGTATTGAACCGCAACAAGGACTCAAGCCAAAAACAGGTAGTGCTGAAGACCGTTCAAAACAAGCTAGGGCAGCTTCGCAAGGAAAACCTGATTCCCTGATTTATTCCCCAGAAATTCCCCGGGGTTTCCTTCTTTCCCTAACTGAAAAACGGAACAACACAAAGCAATTTAATTCATTCGCCTGCGCTGTTTCACCGTGAAGCAGCGAGGTTTTCCAACAAGGAGAACCAGCGAATGGAAACCAACAACACCCAGAAGTACCCGTGGAGCGCTGAGCAGTTCGCGGCTGAAAACCAAGTCAAGGCGCAGTCCGTCCGGGCTCGCTTGTGCCGCACTGGCAGTTACTTCGGCGTGCGCCCTCTCAAGCTGGCAAACGGCCGGCTGGCGTGGCCTGCTGTGCAGGTGTCCTCCAAATGAAAAAGCCCGACCGCCGCCAAGCAAAATCGGACTTCTTCGGAACCACTGAAACCACGCCCGATTCTACTACGCCTGCCAAGTTCGCCGGCACCGACAACCCGCGCCACCTTCGTGCAATTCACGCGCTCAATACTCGCCCCATGCCACGTGAGCACCTGGACCGCGCAGTTGGGTGCAGCAACGGGCCGGATCTTGTTGCCGAACTGCGCCGCCGCGGCCTTGAGGTGCCATGTCAGCGCGTGAGTGACACGGACCGCGACGGGATGCCAATTCTCCGTGGCGTCTATCACTTCACGGAGAAGGACCGCCGCAAGCTGGCCATGTGGCAACGCCTTCGCCAGAAGGGCAGCATTGATTTGACGCTGGCCGGCTTGCTAGCCTTTGCTGGCGTGTGCGCCTTCATGCTGATTGGGGTGCTGTGATGGCGGCCAAAACATCCACGAAGCACCCATACGCCGCTATCGAACACCGGGTGATAGATAGCGACGCCTACGCAGCCTTGACGTTCTCCGCACGTTCTCTCCTGGTTCTTCTGACTCGGCAACTGAGCAAAGACAATAACGGGCACCTGCAAGCGACATACACCTACCTGCGCCGCTTTGGCTTCGACTCCGAGCGCACGATTAGCCGTGGCATTAAGGAGCTAATAGCGGGCGGCCTGATTTACCGCGCCCGATGCGGTGGCTATCAGCAAGGCGCATCGCAATACGCAGTCACTTGGCTGCCCATCAAGAACCGCGACGGCTTATTCCTTGATGGCTTCAAGTCCTGCGCGTGGCGTGATTGGAAGCCTGATGACAAAAAAACACCCCCCGCAAAAATACAGGACCCCCACGGCAAAAATGGCATCTTGACCCATGCCGCACATGCCAAAAATGCCGGTGGCACCCCCCGCAAAAGTGCAGACATTGAATTAATGCCATGTAGGGAGCTTGTTTCTGACACAGGCGACGATTGGATGGTCGGCTATCTCTCTCGTCTCGCTGGGTGCGGTCTGACCGGCCGGCAGTGCTTCCAGATTCCGGCCGGGAGGGTTCTGCAATGAGCGAACGATTCCACGACCTCGACTTCAAGCTGATGCCTGACGGCTCCGTTCGCCTGACGCAATCGGACTGTGGCGAGGATTACGTCATTGTTTGTCACCCGGAGCAGGTTCGCTACGTCGCCCGCAGCCTGTGTGGCCTCAAGCCTGATGCGGCTGCACAAGTGGCAGACCTTGAGCGCCGCATCTCAGTGCTGGCCGATAGGCTTGAGAGTTTGGTCTTTGCCGAGTGGTTCCGTCACAGCATTGTGCAGAGCTGCGACGACGGCGTCGAAATCATGGTCCGGCTTGATGCCTTGCTCGACTTGGCGATTGAGTTCGACGGGGGCCGGCTGGAGGCAGGGGAACAGGAACCGACTGGCAACCCAAACGAAACCCAACCCAAACCCACTGGGTTTAGCGACACACCGAGCAGCGATGCAAGCCCATCTGGCGGTGAGCAGCTTGCATTGATCGGCGGGTAAGCAATGAACAACTGCACAAGGCATAGCGAATCGTTACAGGAAGCGCCGGGCGCATGAACACGAGGTTCTATCAACCGCCGCAATTTCGCGGCATCACTAGGAGCAGCAACTATGGCAAAGAGCACCAGCAACAAACCGAGCACCTTTCCGAACACGGCAGCAGGCCGGACGCAGGCTTATAGCCAAGCCGTCAAGCAGGGGGAGAGCAGCATTACCTTCAAGATTCCGGCGAGCAAACCGCCTGCTTCGTCTGGTACCAAGAAACGCTAAGCGGTACGCCCCGGCCCTGCGCCGGGGTATCGACAACAAGAAGGAGCGAAACCAATGAACGCACCGGCAAAGAAGAAGGCTGCCGCCAAGAACGTGCCCGTGAAGGCGGAGCAGTTCGAACCAAACAAGGCCTTTCCATTCGCCATTCACCCCGACGACCGAGACAAGACGGCTAGGAATGCCGCAAGGCTTGCGGCGGTATCGACTGTTGCCGCGAGTCGCGTAATCGTTGCCGCAGAGGGTAAAGGGGCTATCGGGGAAATCCTCGACGTGCCCGGCCTGATTGGTTTGCTACGAGAACAAGCAACCGGCGTTCAAGCCGGCAGCCTGTCGGAAGCCGAGGCCATGCTGATGAATCAGGCAACGGCGCTGCAAAGCCTGTTTGCGCGGCTGACTGAACGCGGTATGAGTTGCGAGCATGTCGCCGGCTTTGAGGTGAATATGCGAATGGCGCTCAAGGCGCAGGCACAGTGCCGCTCGACCCTGGAAGCGCTGGCCGAGGTTAAGAACCCTCGCGCCGTGGCGTTCGTGAAGCAAGCGAACATTGCGCACGGGCCGCAGCAAATCAACAATGGCACAGCCGGGGCACTTCCCGCGCACGGGGAAAAGTTGATTCAATCAAACGAACTAATAGAACAGGCGAAGGATTTTGATAGCAGCCAAGCGGCCCTCAGTCCTTGCATTCGAAATCGACAAATCCTAGATTGAACATGGGTAGTAGGCCCTAATTGTGTGGAGGCTGTCATGGCACCGGATTGGGAAAACATGGATGACGGTCAATTAACCGAAACGTATCAAGATGCACTTCTGGAGCAGGATAAGGAGGAAGAGGACCGCAACTGGTCGGATGACGATATTAAAGAGATGGAAGATGAGATTGGCGAACGCGATGGGCTTTAAGGAATGCCAATGAGCTACTTACGGACGCCAGAGCATCGCAAGCACAGAGCCGAGTTAATCCGGCAGTGGAAGCCGTGGGAGCAATCAACCGGGCCGAAGACTGAGGCAGGGAAGGTAGCCAGTGCGGGCAACGCCAGAAAGCACGGGATGCGCTCACAGAAGTCATTGGTTGAAATGCGCCTTGTGCGTGATTTCCTGCGCAAGTGCGAAGAATGCGCCGAGCTGATAGGATGACAAAATCATTCTAGGGGGGGCGTATGTCGCTCAATACATGGCAGCGGCTTGGGATTTTGCTTTCTATAGTTTGGGTCGTTGGCGCGGCAATCTATCAGCGTAGCGCAGATGTCGAACGTGCCGATAACTTCGTGAAGTGGAGTTATGGGGTCTGCTCGGACAGTAAAGCCCTGGCACACGATACCAACCTCGCAACTTGCGAGAGTGAGCGTGAGGAGCATTCGGTTGTTTGGATGGAAGGTAGTTGGGGAAACGTTGCTTTAATCTCTCTTGTCCCTGTTCCGCTCGGATGGCTTGCTGCCTTCATCCTATTCTATGTTGGTCGCGCACAGGTCATCGGGTTTCGCGCAATCATCCCATGGTCGACACTGACTTGGCCCAAGAAAGTTTTCGTTGTGCTCAGCATGCTGACCAGCTTTGTCGTCGCGCTTTTTTGCTCCCTAGCCGTCTTGAATCTCTATGTGGATAAACAAGTGCCATTAGGTTTAGGGCCTATGCATGTGATGGATCGTGGAGGTGACATAGTTAATGTCAAGGGAACGTGGAGCCGTGCGGGTTCAATAGGAGATTCGGCGATGGCCTATCCTCTCCAAACATCGGAAATAACGTGCTTCCAAAAAGAGGGCCGATGCTCGGAAGCACGAGCGTCTGCCGATGGGAATCTTTTTGTTGAGTTGTTGGAATACCCAATTGACTCTTGGAGCGACACAACCATTGTGTTTAAGAACGACGACCTTTGTACCTCCGAGGTCTTTACGATTGACCGAAAAACCAAGACGGTCAACGGCTTCGGCCATCCAGAAAACCATGCGACAGATTCTAACTATTGCAAGGTCAGCTACAAGGGCAAAGAAAAAGATTGGAGTTACCATCTCGTCAATGGCTTCAACGTTTATTGGGAGCAAAGGCAAAAAGCAAGACCGTATTTGCTTCGCATGATTCAATCCTTGTTTGGAAATTGAGCAAGCGTTTCGACTGGAAACCGCGGTCACGCTTCTTTGAAATCACCGGGCACGATGGAGCGAAATACGCACCTGTTTGTGTAGCGTTAAACAATTTGATGGCCAAGTTAACGCTCTAAGCCTCGACTTGGATCGAGGATGATAGAAGTTAACTTTTTGATCCGATAGCGGAGTTGGTCTGCCGCACGTTGATTGCAAGTGGTTACAAGCCGCTTACAAATCTGCAAGACGCAAAAAAGCCAACCACGAATGGTTGGCCTAAGTGCTTGATAATGTTGGTGGGCCCGCACGGACTTGAACCGTGGACCAAAGGATTATGAGTCCTCTGCTCTAACCAACTGAGCTACAGGCCCGGAAAAGCGATTAGCTGCTGCCGCTGTCCAGGAAGCTGCGCAGTTTGTCGGAGCGCGAGGGGTGGCGCAGTTTGCGCAGGGCCTTGGCTTCGATCTGGCGGATGCGCTCGCGGGTGACGTCGAATTGCTTGCCGACTTCTTCCAGCGTGTGGTCGGTGTTCATTTCGATGCCGAAGCGCATGCGCAGCACTTTGGCTTCGCGCGGCGTCAGCGTGTCGAGCACGTCTTTGGTGATGAAGCGCAGGCTCGAGTAGAGCGCGGCGTCGGTCGGCGCGAGCGTCGCCGAATCTTCGATGAAATCACCGAGATGCGAGTCGTCGTCGTCGCCGATCGGCGTTTCCATCGAGATCGGCTCTTTGCTGATCTTGAGGATCTTGCGGATCTTCTCTTCCGGCATCTCCATCTTCTTGGCCAGCGTCGCCGGATCGGCTTCGAGGCCGGTTTCCTGCAGGATCTGGCGCGAGATGCGGTTCATCTTGTTGATCGTCTCGATCATGTGCACCGGGATGCGGATGGTGCGCGCCTGGTCGGCGATCGAGCGCGTGATGGCCTGCCGGATCCACCACGTGGCGTAGGTCGAGAACTTGTAGCCGCGGCGGTATTCGAACTTGTCCACCGCCTTCATCAGGCCGATGTTGCCTTCCTGGATCAGGTCGAGGAACTGCAGGCCGCGGTTGGTGTATTTCTTGGCGATCGAGATGACCAGGCGCAGGTTGGCCTCGGTCATTTCGCGCTTGGCGCGGCGGGCCTTGGCTTCGCCGGTGGACATCTGCTTGTTGATGTCCTTCAGCTCCTTGAGCGGGATGCCGATGCGGTCCTGCAGGGCGAGCAGCTTCTTCTGCTCTTCCTTCACGTTCGGCGCGTTGCGCGTGAGGATCGCGTGGTAGGGCTTGCTGCTGCTCGAGGCGAGTTCGTTGTCGACCCACTCGAGGTTGAGCTCGTTGCCCGGGAAGACCTTGATGAAGTGCGGGCGCGGCATGCGCACGGTGTCGACGCAGACGCGCTGGATCTTGCGTTCGCAGGCGCGGGCTTCCTCGACCATGCTGCGCACCGAGTCGCACAGGCGTTCGATGGTCTTCGACGTGAAGCGGATGTTCATCATCTCGTCGGAGATCTGCTGCTGCAGCTTGAGGTAGGCCTTGTCCTGCGAGCCCTTCTTGACCAGTGTGCTGTGCGCCTTGGCGTAGTGCGCCTTGATCACGGCGAAACGCTCGAGCGCCTCGGTCTTCAGCTTGAGCAGCGAGGCGGCAGCCGCGGCGCCTTCGACGGCTTCCTCGTCGTCGCCTTCTTCGGCTTCGACTTCGGCTTCTTCGTCCTCGGCGAGCTCTTCGATGGCTTCCTGCGCGTTCGGGTCGATCAGTCCGTCGATCAGCTCGTCGATGCGCATTTCGTCGCGTTCGATCTTGTCGGCGCATTCGACGATTTCGGCGATCGTCGTCGGGCAGGCGGAGATCGCCTGGATCATGTGCTTGAGGCCGTCTTCGATGCGCTTGGCGATTTCGATTTCGCCCTCGCGCGTGAGCAGCTCGACCGAGCCCATTTCGCGCATGTACATGCGCACCGGGTCGGTCGTGCGGCCGAATTCGGAGTCGACGGTTGACAGTGCCTGTTCGGCCTGTTCTTCGACATCGGCATCGTCGGCGCCGGCGTTCGGCGCGGCGTCGGACATGAGCAGCGTTTCGGCATCGGGCGCGTGGTCATAGACCTGGATGCCCATGTCGTTGAACGTGCTGATGATGCTTTCGATCTGCTCGGCGTCGACGACGTCGTCCGGCAGGTGGTCGTTGATCTCGGCGTAGGTCAGGAAGCCGCGTTCCTTGCCCAGTTTGATCAGTGTCTTGAGCCGCGTCTTGCGCGTCTCGTCATCCACCGGCGATTCGGCGTTGCCGGCTTGCGCCAGTAGATCGGCGGCCACTTTTGCCTTGGCCGCTTTCGTAGTTACTGCCTTTTCCCTTGCCATGACCAATTCCCGGTTAGCGTTGTACTGGAAAAACCCTAGATTATATCACAACTTAGCTCGTTTTCCCACGGGCGGCGAGCGCCTGCAGGTACTGCTGCTTTTCTTCGCTCGACAGCCCGGCGACGCCGAGTTTTTGTATTTTTTCCTGCAGCATGGCGAATGCTCTTTTGTGTTCGGCTTCGGCCAGACGTTCAATCGCGCCGTCGAATTCGGCGTCGATGTCGTCTTCGGCAAAAGGCTGCTGCATCAGTTCGGCGGCGGCCTCGCGGAAGATCGTTTCGTCTTCGTTGCCGCGCAGCCGTTCGAGCAGCGCGGCGTAGCCCGGCGGCGGGTCGCCGGCGGCGCGAATCGTTTTGCACAGATGGCGCACCGCGCGCGCTTCCGCCGTGTTGGCGGGCAATGAAGCGAGCGGCAGGCGCTGCGCCATTTCCGGCTTTTGCAGCAGCAGGCGCAGCAGCGGGCGCAGCAGCGATGGCGCCTGGCGCGGGACGCGCGCCGGTGCCGCTTTGGTGATTGAGCGCAGGTCGCACAGGCGCTCGACTTCCTGTTGTGAAAAGCCGCTCGCTTCGGCCAGCCGCTTGACCAGTTGCAGGCGCAGCAGCGGCGTTTGCAGGCGGGTGAGCAGAGGCTTGGCTTCGGCGACCAGTTTGGCCTTGCCTTCGGCGCTGGTCAGGTCGCAGCGGGTGGCCAGCTCGCGCAGCAGGAAGTCCGAGAGCGGCGTCGCCTGTACGATCATTCGCTCGAAGGCTTCGGTGCCCTGGCTGCGCACGAAACTGTCCGGGTCTTCGCCGTCGGGCAGGAAGACGAAGCCGATGCTCTTCTGCTCGGGCAGCGCTTCCAGGCTGTTTTCCAGCGCGCGCCAGGCGGCCTTGCGTCCGGCATTGTCGCCGTCGAAGCAATAGACGATGCGGTCGACCTGGCGCAGCAGCTTCTGCACGTGCGTCGCCGTTGTCGCCGTGCCGAGCGTCGCCACCGCGTTGCCGACACCGTGCTGGGCGAGCGCGACGACGTCCATATAGCCTTCGACGACGATCGCCGTATCCTTGGTGCGCAGGGCGGCGCGTGCCTGCGGCAGGCCGAACACTTCGCGGCCCTTTTCGAAGAGCGGCGTCTCCGGCGAGTTGAGGTACTTCGGCTCGCCTTCGCCCATGACGCGGCCGCCGAAGGCGATCACTTCGCCCTTCTGGTTCATGATCGGGAACATCACGCGGTCGCGGAAGCGGTCGTAAAGACGGCCTTGCTCGTTCTTGATGACCAGCCCGGCGACCTGCAGTTCGGCAATCGTGTAGTCGTCGAAAGCGGCGCCGAGATTCTGCCAGCCGTCGGGGGCGTAGCCGATGCCGAACTTCTGGGCGATCTCGCCGCTCACGCCGCGCCCCTTGAGGTAGGCGATTGCTTTTTCGGAGCCCTTGAGCTGTTCGTAGTAGTACTTGGCGGCGCGTGCCATGACTTCGGTCAGCGCGGTGACCTTCGGGCCGTCGTGCGACCGCCGGCCTTCGTCTTCCGGCACCTGCAGGCCGACTTTTCCGGAGAGCTCCTTGATCGCGTCGATGAAGCCGAGGCCGGAATATTCCATGAGAAAGCTGATCGCCGTGCCGTGCGCGCCGCAGCCGAAGCAGTGATAGAACTGCTTGGTCGGGCTGACGGTGAAGGACGGCGATTTCTCGTTGTGGAACGGGCAGCAGGCGGCGAAGTTGGCGCCGGCCTTCTTGAGCGGCACGTAGCCGTCGATCAGGTCGACCACGTCGACGCGGTGCAGCAGTTCCTGGATGTAGGACTCGGGGATCACGTGGGCAGCAGCAGACGAACGCCGACGGCGTCGGACCGCCGGATCAGCCGCCCGCCAAGCGGGCTTTGATCAGCTTCGAAACTTCGCTCATGTCGGCGCGGCCAGCCAGTTTCGGCTTCAGGATGGCCATCACCTTGCCCATGTCGCCCGGGCCGGCGGCGCCGGATTCGCTGACGGCGGCGGCGACCGCCGCGGAGATTTCCTCGGCCGACAGTCCGGCCGGCATGTAGGTGGCGAGCAATCCGGCTTCGAATTTTTCGGCGTCGGCCAGATCGTTGCGTCCGGCTGCCTCGAATTGCGTGATCGAGTCGCGCCGTTGCTTGAGCATCTTGTCGATCACCGCAACGATGGCGGCGTCGTCAAGAACGATGCGCTCGTCGACTTCCTTTTGCTTGATCGCGGCGAGCAGGAGGCGGATGGCGTCGCGCTTGCCCGTTTCGCCGGCGCGCATGGCGGCCTTCATGTCGTCGTTGATGCGCTCTCTGAGGGTCATCGTGCGGCTCCTGGTGTGTGCGAAAACTCGTGCGAAAAACAATGGACTGCGACAGCGGACTACGACAACGGGCGGCAATCGCCCGGCCAGAAACGCCAAAAGCCGCCCATCTTCAGACAGGCGGCTAATCGGCGATCTGCAATCCGGTTTTAGTACAGCTTCGGCGGCAGGGTCTGGCTGCGCATGCGCTTGTGATGGCGCTTGACGGCGGCGGCCAGCTTGCGCTTGCGCTCGGCGGTTGGCTTCTCGTAGAACTCGCGGGCGCGCAGTTCGGTCAGCAGGCCGGTCTTTTCAACGGTGCGCTTGAAGCGGCGAATCGCGACTTCGAACGGCTCATTTTCCTTCAGGCGAATGGCGGGCATTAACTCTATCCTAATTTCAAAAATCGTCAGATTGCAGCAGAGCCGGGCATTATAAACAAAACCGCACAATGATTTCAAGTCTTTGTTTGTTCTTTTATTCGGGGCTCCGCGCAGCTGGGGTAAAATGCCGCCCCATGCTGGTTCTCGGAATCGAATCCTCCTGCGACGAAACAGGCATCGCGCTGTATAGCACCGATGCCGGTGGAGTTCTGCTCGCGCACGCATTGCATTCGCAGGTCGTGATGCATCAGGCGTACGGCGGCGTCGTTCCCGAGCTGGCGTCGCGCGATCACATCCGGCGCGCCGTGCCGCTGCTGCGCAAGGTAATGGCCGACAGCGGGCGCGCGCTCGCCGAGATCGATGCCGTCGCCTACACGCAGGGGCCTGGCTTGGCCGGCGCCTTGCTGGTCGGCGCCGCTTTCGCCGAAGCGTTGGCCACTTCGCTGGGCGTGCCGACCTTGCCGGTGCATCACCTCGAAGGGCATCTGCTCTCGCCGCTGCTGTCGCGCAAGCCGCCGCGCTTTCCCTTCATCGCGCTGCTCGTTTCGGGCGGCCACTCCCAGTTGATGCGCGTGACCGGCGTCGGCCACTACGAACTGCTCGGCGAAACGCTCGACGACGCGGCCGGCGAAGCCTTCGACAAGACGGCCAAGCTGCTCGGCCTGGATTATCCGGGCGGCCCGGCGCTGGCCGCGCTGGCCGAACACGGCCGGCCGGACGTGGTGAAATTTCCGCGCCCGATGCTGCATTCCGGCGATTTCGATTTCAGTTTCAGCGGCCTGAAAACCGCCGTGCTGACGAAAGTCCGCGAGCTCGGGACGCTCGACGATCAACAGCGTGCCGACATTGCGCGCGGGTTTCAGGATGCGATCGTCGAAGTGCTGGTCAAGAAATCGCTGCGTGCCGTCAGGGACAGCGGTTTGAAGCAGCTGGTCGTCGCCGGCGGCGTCGGCGCCAACCGCGAACTGCGCCGTCAGCTGGACGCGCGCGCGGCGAAAACGCGAACCACGGTTTTCTACCCCGAGTTCGAGTTTTGCACCGACAACGGCGCGATGATCGCGCTGGCCGGCGCCTTGCGCCTGCAAGCCGGCACGGCGACCAAGCCGGCCGGTGCTTTCGCCGTGCGGCCGCGCTGGCCGCTGGCCGATCTGACCGGCTGAGCCTAGCCCTTTTTCTTCGCGCCGAGTTTCGGCTCGCTGCCCGCCATCAGGCGCTGCAGGTTCTGCCAGTGCTTGCCGATCAGCGCCATTGCGATGATCCCGACGACGAGCACCAGCTTGTCGGTTCCCCAGAACATGGCCGCGTACATCGGTGCGCCGACCGCGGCGATCAGCGCGGCGAGCGACGAGTAGCGCAGCGTGAAGGCGACGAACAGCCAGGTGCCGGCGGTCGCCAGGCCGAGCAGAGGATCGAGCGCGAGCAGCACGCCGGCGGCGGTGGCGACGCCTTTGCCGCCCTTGAACTTGAGGAAGATCGGGTAGATGTGGCCGAAAAAGACGGCCAGCGCGACGCAGCCGATCAGCGCGCTGCCTGACCAGTATTCGGCGCCGTATTGCCGCGCCAGCCAGACCGCCAGCCAGCCTTTGCTCGCGTCGCCGAGCAGCGTGACGATGGCTGCCCCCTTGTTGCCGCTACGCAGCACATTGGTTGCGCCGGGATTCTTCGAGCCGTAGCTGCGCGGGTCGGCCAGGCCGAACAGGCGGCTGGAGATGATGGCAAACGGGATCGAACCGAGCAGGTAGGCGGCGACAACCGCGAGCAGCAGGATGAGGGCAGGTGGCATGGTGTTTTCGGATGGTCTGCGATGGTCTAGGTTAGAATGCTCGGACTGTTCTTACGTCTCAGGCTATTCCGCCTGACCCACGATTTTACACCGACTCATTCCGACACTACGCCCGCTGCATGGACATCATTTTCATCGACGATTTTCGCGTCAGCACGCAGATCGGCATTTACCCGCGCGAAAAGGCGATGCCGCAGACGGTCGAGATCTCGCTGCAGATCGGTACCTCGACAGCGAGCGCCGGGGCGAGTGACGACATTCGCGACACCATCGACTACGCGGTCGTCGTCGACCGGCTGCGTCGCGAACTGGGCGAGCGCCATTTCAATCTGCTGGAAAAATTGGCCGATTACGTGGCGACGCTGCTGCTCGAAGACTTCGGCGCGATCTGGGTGCGCGTCTCGATTGCCAAGCTCGGCATGATGCGCGGCGTGCGCCGCGTCGGCGTCGTGATCGAGCGCGCCACCGCCTGAGCGTTCAGCCTTTCAGCGCGGCTTCGACCACCGTCGGCGACAGCGCGCGCATCAGATCGTGCGGATGCACGCCGACCAGGAAGCCGCGCCGGCCGCCGTTGATGTAAATGAGCGGCAGGTCGAGAATGCTTTTCTCGATGAAGATCGGCATCTGTTTTTTGGTGCCGAACGGGCTGGTGCCGCCGACCAGGAAGCCGGTGTGGCGATTGGCGACTTCCGGTTTGCACGGCTCGATTTTCTTGCGGCCGCTCTGCCGCGCCAGCTCCTTCGTCGATACCTTGCAGTCGCCGTGCATGAGCACGATCAGCGGCTTGCCGCTTTCATCTTCCATGACCAGCGTCTTGACCACGGCGTGTTCGTCGACATTCAGTTCGCGCGACGAAACGCTGGTGCCGCCGTGCTCTTCGTAATCGTAGAGATGGCTGGAGTGGGCAATGCCGAGCTTGCGCAGGAACTGGGTGGCGGGCGTTTCCGGGGCGTGATCGGATTTCATGTTTTTTTCTCCTGAAGCATTGCTCAAAGCATAGCAGAGGCGTTGCGGTTCGACTCTCAGCACCATAGAACCAAGGGCTGGCATCAACCGCGCGGATGGTGCGCGGCGTGCAGCGATTTGAGCCGTTCGCGGGCGACGTGCGTGTAGATCTGCGTCGTCGAAATGTCCGAGTGGCCGAGCAGGAGCTGAACGACGCGCAGGTCGGCGCCGTGGTTGAGCAGGTGGGTGGCGAAGGCGTGGCGCAGCACGTGCGGCGAGAGCCTTGCCGGATCGATGCCGGCGCGCCCGGCGTAGCGCTTGATCAGTTGCCAGAAGGCCTGGCGCGTCATCGCCGCGCCGCGCGCGGTGACGAACAGGTCGTCGCTCTGGCGCGGGCCGAGCAGGGCCGGGCGCGCCTCGGCAAGATAGCGGCGCAGCCAGTCGATCGCCTCTTCGCCGAGCGGCACCAGGCGCTCCTTGCTGCCCTTGCCGAAGACGCGGATGACGCCCATGTCGAAATTGACTTCGTGCAGCTTCAGGCCAACCAGCTCCGAAACCCGCAGGCCGGTCGCGTAGAGCGTCTCGAGCATGGCGCGGTCGCGCAGGCCGAGTGGCGTTTCGCCGGGCGGCGCGGCGAGCAGGGCTTCGACCTGCGCTTCGGAGAGTACCTTGGGCAGCCGCGAGGGTTTGGCCGGCATGGCGATCTTCAGCGTCGGGTCGGCGGCGATCCGGCCGCGTGCCAGCAGATGGCGGTAAAAGCGGCGCAAGGTCGAGATGTAGCGCGCCTGCGAACTGGCGCGCAGGCTTTGCGAGAGCGTCGCGACGAAGCGGGTCAGCGCCACGTCGTCGGCCGCGCACAGCGTGCCGAGGCGCTGTTCGGCGAGCCACCCGGCGAGGCGCAGAAGGTCGCTGCGATAACTGGCCAGCGAGGCTTTGGCGAGACCGTCCTCGAGCCACAGCGTATCGCAGAAGGCGTCGATTTCAGCGCGGTCGGCGTGGTCTGCGCTATGCGGCGCTGGATTGTCAGGTGCTTTCATGCGCCAGCAGCCAGCGCTTCACGTCGAGCAGGAAGCCGCCGCCGTGCCGCGCAAAACCGCCGAGGCCGCCGCCGCTGGCCACCACGCGATGGCACGGAATGACCAGCGGGAACGGGTTGGCGCCGCACGCCTGGCCGACGGCGCGCGGCGCATTGTGCAGGGACTTGGCGACTTCGCCGTAGGTGCGCGTCTGGTGGTTCGGAATGGCCGCGATCTGCTCCCAGACGCGGCGCTGGAAAGCTGTTCCCGAGGGGCGCAGCGGCAGGCCGAAAGCGAAGCCGGGATCGCTCAGGTAGGCACGTAGCTGGCGCGCGGTTTCGGCGGCAAGCGGGTTGCTCGGCGACTGTTCTGCGCGCGGTTCGAGAAATTCGATTTCGTGAATTTCCATTTCGTCGCAGCGCACCCCGAGGCAAAACCCCGGCGCGGCGACGATGGCCTGATAGTTCTGTTCGGGGTGTCTGTTCATGCTCGTGCCTCTCAGGCGTCCTTGCCGAGCAGCGCGGCCTTGAGGTTGTCCTGCACCGGCTGCTTGCCGATCCAGATCTTCAGCAGCGCCTTGAAGAAGTCGTCGCCGGCAATGTCCTTGCCCTTTTGTTGACCATTGACCGTCAGGCGCGTGCCGCTCTCGGGCAGCCAGTCGATCAGCACCGTCGTGCCGGTTTTCGCTTCGCCGATCGACAGCATGGCGTCGGAGAACTGCTTTAGGCGCTCCTTGAGCGCGCTCATTTCGGCCTCGGAGTGGTTGTTGGCGATCCCTTCCTGCAGCGCGTCGACGAATTGCTGCGCCGACAGATCGCGCAGCAGGCTGATCGAAATCCGCTTGGCGCCCTTGATGGCCAGCGCGCCTTCGGCTTCGGCCTGCTTTTCGGGCAGGTAGAGCGCCATCGCGTAGACCTTGAAGAATGCCTTCTTGCGCAGGCCGGCGCCGTTGGCGACGAGTTCGCTGCCGCCGATCTTCGTCCTGTCGTCGAACTTCACGCCGGCGACCTCCACCGCCTGCGCCGTATTCAGGGCCAGTGCGGCAAGCGCCGCCAATATCAGGTGCTTCAACTCCATACCGTCTCCTTTGGTGATTTTGATTTTTTATGTTGCGGGTCTGCGGGGTGATGCGTGCTGCCGGCGCCCGCGCTCCGGCAGCACAGGGTACCTAGCTGCGCACCTGCCCGTTGCCGAGCACGATCCATTTCTGGCTGGTCAGCCCTTCGAGGCCGACTGGGCCGCGTGCGTGGATCTTGTCGGTCGAGATGCCGATCTCGGCGCCGAGGCCGTATTCGAAGCCGTCGGCAAAGCGCGTCGAGGCATTGACCATGACCGATGCCGAATCGACTTCGCGCAGGAAGCGCATCGCCTTCGTGTAATTTTCGCTGACGATCGACTCGGTGTGGTGCGAGCTGTAGTGATTGATGTGCTCGATCGCTTCGTCGAGTCCGCCAACGATCTTCACCGAAACGATCGGTGCCAGGAATTCGGTCGCGTAATCCTCTTCGCTGGCCGCCGCCGCGTTTTTCACCAGCGCCCGTGTTTCCTCGCAGCCGCGGATTTCGACGCCTTTTTCCGTCAGCATGGCGGCGATCGGCGGCAGCAGGCGGGCGGCGACCGGGCGGGCGACGAGCAGCGATTCGGTGGTGTTGCAGGTGCCGTAGCGTTGCGTCTTCGAGTTTTCGACGATCTTCATGGCCTTGTCGGCATCGGCGTCGTCGTCGATGTAAACGTGGCAGTTGCCGTCGAGGTGCTGGATCATCGGCACGCGCGATTCGGCGAGCAGGCGCGAGATCAGGCCCTTGCCACCCCGTGGCACGATGACGTCGACGAATTCGCGCATGGTGATCAGGTGGCCGACGGCAGCGCGGTCGGTGGTGTCGATGACCTGCACGGCGTTGGCCGGCAAACCGGCGCTGGCGAGGCCTTCCTGCACCAGTGCGGCGATCGCGCGATTGCTGCGGATCGCTTCGGAGCCGCCGCGCAGGATGGCCGCATTGCCCGACTTCAGGCACAGCGCAGCGGCGTCGGCCGTCACGTTCGGGCGCGCTTCGTAGATGATGCCGATGACGCCGAGCGGCACGCGCATCTTGCCGACCTGAATGCCGCTCGGGCGGAATTTCAGATCGCTGATTTCGCCGACCGGATCGGGCAGCGCGGCGACCTGCTCGACGCCTTCGGCCATCGCGGCGACGCCTTTTTCGGAGAGCGTCAGGCGGTCGAGCATCGCCGGCTCGAGGCCGGCGGCGCGCGCCGCAGCCAGGTCTTCCTGGTTGGCGGCAAGCAGTGCCGCCGCTTCGCGCCGGATGGCGGCGGCGATGGCACGCAGTGCGTTATTCTTGGCGTTGCTGTCGGCGCGGGCGATCGCCCGCGATGCTTCGCGGGCCTGGCGGCCGACGGTTTGCATGTACTGCTGGATATCCATGATGGGCTGGTGTTTCTTCGGCGTTTGGGTCAAGGACCAATTATAGCCATCGACACCACAAAAACCCCAATGGAACCATTGGAAAGGAATACACTCCTACCGCTATCGCTTCTACCCATCTGCCGATCATGAAACCAAAATTGATTTTGCCCGCTGAAGTAAAGGTTTGTGCGACCTGTAGCTATTGGGATGGTGAACGTAAGGTCGATACCGAGTTGCGACTGGTCGTCGTCGATGAGAGTTGCGAGGGGGAGTGCCTGGTGCAGGAGAAATGCTGCAGCGGCCTCAACGACGAGAGCAAGGGAAAAAACGACTGCCTGTGGGAGCATCTGGCTCCCGACGAGCCGGTCGATCCGCCCGCTCCTTGATGGACGGTTGGCGCGCTTCCGCCGCGCCGTTTCAAACTGCAGCTTTAAACGCTTCCGTTGCGCTCAAGACACTGCGACGCTGAGCCCCAGCCGCAGAAACTCGTTCCAGACGTCCCCCTTGCCCAATCCCTTGATCATCCGGTCGATCTGCGCCGCGTGCGCGAGTGCGGCGTTGGCCCGGTTTTCGTCGAGACGCTGCAAGGCGCGTTTGATCAGGTTCTGGCGCGGCCCCCACACCTTCGCATCGCGCAGCAGACCATCGAGCGGCTGGCCGTCGCGCAGCCCCGTCTTGATCTGCGCCAGCGCCCGCACTTCCTCGGTTATCGCCCAGAGTACCAGCGGCGGCGCTTCGCCTTCCTGCTGCAGTCCGTCGATGGTCCGCGTCAGGCGCGCCACATCGCCGGCGAGCAGCGCTTCGCGCAGGCCGTCGATGTCGTAGCGCGCGACGTTGAGCACCGCGTCCTGAATTTGCGCCAGGCTGAGCGCGCCGGGCGGGTGCAGCAGGCCGAGCTTCTGGATCTCCTGGTGGGCGGCGATCAGGTTGCCTTCGACGCGTTCGGCGATGAAGCGCAGCCCTTCCGTATCGGCGCTCTGCTGCTGGCGGCGCAGGCGGCCGGCGATCCAGGCGGGCAGGTCGGCGAGGTTGGGCGGAATGAGTTTGACCGCGGCGCCGGCGGCGGCCAGCGCGCCGAGCCAGGCGGCCTTTTCTTCCTTCCAGTCGAGTCCGGGCAGGGTGACGAGCAGCAGCGCGTCGGGCGACGGCCGTGCGCAATAGTCGGCGATCGCCGCGCCGCCGTCGCGTCCCGGCTTGCCGGTCGGAATGCGCAGGTCGATCAGCTTGCGGCCGCCGAACAGCGACATATTGCCGGCGGCGTGGTGCAGTTCCGTCCAGTTGAAACCGGTCAGCGCGGTGAGCACTTCGCGCTCGTCGAAACCGCGGCGGCGTGCGGCGGCGCGGATCGCGTCGGCCGCTTCGATGACGAGCAGCGGTTCGTCGCCATAGACCACGTACACCGGCTTGAGCTCGCGCTCGAGGTGGGCCGCCAGCTGTTCGCCCTTGAGCTGCATCGGTCCGCGCTTACTCGGTGACGGCCAGCGGGACCGGCTTGACGGCAGCCAGCCGGCGCATGATCTGCTGCACCATGTCGCCCTGCATGTCGCGCCAGAGCAGGGTTTCTTCCTGCTCCTTGGCGAGCACGTTGGAGTCGTCGTAGGTCATGTCGCGGCTCAGTTCGATTTCGCCGACCGGCACGAGGTCGACTCCCTTGGCGTCGATGATGCGGTAGCCGTAGCGCCAGCGCAGGCGCAGTTCGCGCACGCGGCCGGTGCCGGAGAGCGAGAGAATGACTCTTTCGCGCAAGTCGGCGCTGGTTACGAAGCGCGCTTGCGCGTCGTCGGCCGTGCTCGTCAGGCGCGTCGATCCCGAGGCGCGGATGGCGCGCTTCAGTCCGGCGCCGAGGTCCGAGTATTCCGGCAGCGCCAGATACAGGCTCTCGTAAGGCAGCAGGTAGGCGCCGCGCAACTGGAAGCCGCAGCCGGCGAGCAGCGCGAGGGCGAAAGCACAGAGAATGGCGCGCATCGGGAAGTTTCTCACGCGACGATGTTGACCAGGCGGCCCGGTACGACGATCAGCTTCTTCGGCGCTTGGCCTTCGAGGTGCTTCTGCGCCGCTTCGGAAGCCAGCGCGGCGGCTTCGATGGCCGCCTTGTCGGCGCCGGCCGGCACGCGCAGGCTGCCGCGCAGCTTGCCGTTGATCTGCAGCATCAGCTCGATTTCGTCCTGCACCAGCGCGCTTTCGTCGACCTTCGGGAAGACGTGCGCGCCGGCTTCCTGGCCGGGTTTGAGCGCGGCGTAGAGCGCCTCGCAGACATGCGGCACGATCGGGTAGAGCAGCAGGGCGCAGGCTTCGAGCGCCTCCTGTTTCACCGCGCGCGCGCTGGCCGATTCTTCGCCGAGCTTGGCGTAGGCGTTGAGCAATTCCATCACGGCGGCGATCGCCGTGTTGAACTGCTTGCGCCGGCCGTAGTCGTCGGCGACCTTGCCGATCGTCTGGTGCAACTGGCGGCGGAAAGGCTTGAGTTCGTTCGACAGCTCGCCGCCCGCGTAAGGCGCCACGAGGCCGCCTTCGACGTGTTCGAAGACGAGACGCCAGACGCGCTTGAGGAAGCGGAAAGCGCCTTCGACGCCGGCATCGGACCATTCGAGCGACTGATCGGGCGGGCTGGCGAACATGATGAAGAGGCGCGCCGTATCGGCGCCGTACTGGTCGATCAGCGCCTGCGGGTCGACGCCGTTGTTCTTCGACTTCGACATCTTCTCGGTGCCGCCGATCACTACCGGCTGGCCGTCGGCGCGCAAGGTGGCGCCGGTCGCGCGGCCGCGTTCGTCGCAGGTCAGATCGACGTCGGCCGGGTTGATCCAGTCCTTCTTGCCGTTCGCGTCCTCGCGGTAGAAAGTCGGCGCGACGACCATGCCCTGCGTCAGCAGGTGGGCGAAGGGTTCGTCGATCCGGTGCTCGCCGAAGAGGCCGACGTCGCGCATCAGCTTGGTCCAGAAGCGCGAGTAGAGCAAATGCAGGATGGCGTGTTCGATGCCGCCGATGTACTGGTCGATGCCGCCCTTGCACCAGTAGGCGACGCGCTCGTCGAGCATGGCCTGGTCGTTGTCCGGGCAGCAGTAGCGCATGAAGTACCACGACGACTCGACGAAGGTGTCCATCGTGTCGGTCTCGCGCTTTGCCGGCTGGCCGCATTTCGGGCAGCTGCATTCGTAGAACTCGGGCATGCGCGCGAGCGGGGAGCCGGCGCCGTCTACGGTCACGTTCTCGGGCAGGACGACCGGCAACTGCGCGTCGGGTACCGGCACGTCGCCGCACGCGGCGCAGTGGATGATCGGGATCGGGCAGCCCCAGTAGCGCTGGCGCGAGATGCCCCAGTCGCGCAGGCGGAACTGGATTTTCTTCTCGCCGAGATTTTTCGCGGCGAGGTCGGCGGCGATCGCGTCGACCGCGGCTTCATAGGTCAGGCCGTCGTACTTGCCGGAATTGACACAAATTCCGTTCTTGTCTGCATACCAGTCTTTCCAGACTTCGGTCGTAAATACCTCTTTTGCAAGTGCTGCTTCAAGTTGAGTGCGACCAGCTTCTTTCAGCGCAGGCTCGTTCAGTCCCAGCTTAAGTTCGCGATAAATGCCGGCTTCGATAACCTGCTTGATGGGCAAGTCATACTTTTTTGCAAAGCCGAAATCGCGTTCGTCGTGTGCCGGAACGGCCATCACGGCGCCTTCGCCGTAGCCCATCAGCACGTAGTTGCCGACCCACACTTCGACCTTTTCGCCGGTCAGCGGATGGGTGACGAAAATGCCGGTCGGCATCCCCTTCTTTTCCATCGTCGCGATGTCGGCCTCGGCGACGCCGCCCTTCTTGCATTCCTCGATGAAGGCGGCGAGTTCGGGCTTGTCCTTGGCGGCGTAGGTGGCCAGCGGATGCTCGGCGGCCACCGCGCAGAAAGTGACGCCCATGATGGTGTCGGCGCGCGTCGTGAACACCCATAGCTGTTCGGCCTTGCCGTCGAGCTCGTAGGGGAAGGCGAAGCGCACGCCGGTGCTCTTGCCGATCCAGTTCTTCTGCATCAGCTTGACCTGCTCCGGCCAGCCGCCGAGCTGGTCGAGGTCGGCGAGCAGCTCCTCGGCGTAGGCGGTGATCTTCATGTAGTACATCGGGATTTCACGCTTCTCGATCAGCGCGCCCGAACGCCAGCCGCGGCCGTCGATCACCTGCTCGTTGGCGAGTACCGTGTGGTCGATCGGGTCCCAGTTCACCGTGCCGAGGCGCTTGTAGATCAGTCCTTTTTCGTAGAGGCGGGTGAACAGCCACTGTTCCCAGCGGTAGTAGTCCGGCTTGCAGGTGGCGAGTTCGCGTTCCCAGTCGATGGCGAAACCGAGGCGTTTGAGCTGCCCCTTCATGTACTCGATGTTGGCGTAGGTCCATTGCGCCGGCGGCACCTTGTTCTGGATCGCCGCGTTCTCGGCCGGCATGCCGAAGGCGTCCCAACCCATCGGCTGCATCACGTTGAAGCCCTGCATCTTGTGGAAGCGCGCGAGCACGTCGCCGATCGTGTAGTTGCGCACGTGCCCCATGTGCAGCTTGCCCGAGGGGTAGGGGAACATCGACAGGCAGTAGTACTTGGGCTTGCTGAGGTCTTCGATGGCGCGCGCGGCGCCGGTCTTGTTCCAGTGGTCCTGGGCGGCGAGCTCGATGTCCGCGGGTTGGTATTTTTCCTGCATGGCCGGTAGTGATCGCAAAATGGGCTAAACCGCGAATTATACGCGGTTTGGCCTGGCCGTCCGGCGCCCGGATGTGCGCTTCTCAACTACGCGGATCGGGTACGAAAGCGCCGGGAAAGGCGTTCGGCAGCGGGTTCGGCGCGCCGTAACGCGGCGGGCGCGGAATGATGCCCTGGGCGAGCAGATTGGCGCGGCTGTTGTAATAGATGGTGACGATTTCGGACGGCGTTTCGCTGGCGCGCCGGAACTCGGTGTATTGCGTCGGTGCGCTGATCCGCTCGCCGTGGCCGGTGCCCAGCCGTCCTTCCGCCTGCTTGCCGAGCGCTTCGCTTCTCGCGGGGGCGCTGGCCGGGGCGCTATTGTCTGCAGAGCGCTCGGCGCTGCCCTGGTCGCCGCGCTCGCGGGCCGATAGGGCAGACAGGGCTGGCTGCGGCGGGGGCGGCAGAGGTTCGGCTTCGCGATAGATGGCGACGCCGATCACGCCGACGTTCTGCGGGCGGTCGGTGCGCCCGGCGTAGCTGTCGGCGACGCTGGTGAAATAGAAGGCGGCGACCTCTTCCATGCTTTTGCGCCAGCCGGCGATCTCGGCCGATTGCCACGGCGCGATGACATAGCCCGATTGCGACGCGGCGGCGGTCTGGCCGTTCAGCGCATTGACGCCGTCGACCGAAACGACGGTGAGGACGCGGCCGCCGCTCTGGTTGCGCAAATTGACGGCGTAGCGGTTGCCCGGCGTGCCGGCCACGTAGAGGCGGCCGTGGTGGCGATAGACCGCGAGCTTTTCGCCGGTGTTGCGATCGGTGACGCTGACGTCGAGCAGCGTTCCTGCATCGGCAATGCTGACGCCGGCGGCGAGGAGTAGCGGAGCGAGCAGGGTGGCGAACTTGTTCATGACGGTCTCCTTGGCTGGGTAGGTAACCGTGTAAACGTGGGTTTTCGCCGAATGGGGTTAAATCACTGGCGAAATTCTTCCGGCAGCGGGTAATCGGGGTGGGCGAGGCGGAACTCCTGCAGTTGCCGCTCGGCTTCTTCGCGCTTGCCGGCGCGGCGCAGGGCGCGGATTTCGTCGAGCCAGCGCGCCGGCGTGCGCGCGCCGTCGGCGCGCGATTTTGTTAGCGATTCGGCGAGCGGGGCGGCAGTTGGCGGGGCGACGGAAGCGGCCGGCGCGGCGCGCATTTCACCACGCATTTCGCCTCCACTCACGGCTTCTCTGCTCGCGCCGGCCGGGGCGGGCAGGCTTTCGGCTTTTGCCGCCGGCGAAGGCGAGGGAGCGGCGCCAGCCAGATCGGCAGCGCCGTTCCCGGTTGGCGGTGCGGTGTTCGCGCGCGGCTTTTGCGCCCGCTCGCGCAGCGCCGGGGGGGACGGTGTCTGTGCCGGCGTGGCAGGTTGTGCTGTGCTTTGCGCTGCGTTGTCGGGACGCGGGATTTCGCGGCTGGGCGTGCCGGGAATCTCCTTCGGCTGGCGCTCGACGAGGAGCGCCAGCGAAACCGTCAGCATGACGGTGGTCGCCAGTGTCAGCGGCAGACGCCAGCGCTGCCACCAGCCGGCGCGGCGGACGCCCGGCGGGCGGGTGGCGACCGCCTGCTGCGCCGCGGCGAGGATGCGCTGGTCGATGGCGGCCGACGGCTCGTCCTGCGCATGTTCCCGGTAGAGGTGGGAGAGTTGCGGATCGCCCGGTGTGTCCTGGCGCGGCTCGGTCATAGCAGGTCCTGCAGCGAATGGCGGAGTTTGCTCAGTGCGTAGCGTAGCCTGCTTTTGCAGGTTTCGCGGCTGCTCGCGGTGGTGGCGGCGATTTCGGCCAGGCTCAGCCCGCCTTCTTCGGCGAGCAGGAAGGCTTCGCGCTGCGCGGCGGGCAGATCGGCCAGCGCCCGCTCGATGCGTTGCGCCATTTCGTGCCGCTCGTGCAGCGCATGCGGCGTCTGGTGCGGCGGGGCCGGCTGGCGGGCGATGAAATTGGTGTCGCAGTCGTTAACGGCTTCGCCGCTGGCGTAGCGCAGCGCGGCTTCGGGCGCGTGTTTCCGGTAGTGGTCGAGCAGTCGGTGGTGGGCGATGCGGAAGAGCCAGGTCGGGAATCGGGCGAGCGGCTCGTAGTCGGCGCGCGCATTGACCACCTTGATCCAGATGTCCTGATAAAGCTCTTCGGCGTACGCCGGGTTGCCGCACTGGTGCGCCAGATAGCGATGCAGCGCGCCGCGATAGCGGCGGTAAAGGCTTTCGAAAGCCTTGGCGTCGCCGTCGCGGTAGGCCAGCATCAGCCGCTCGTCGCTCCAGTCCTCGTGCATGCCGGCAGTCTAGCCGCCGGGCGGCGCTTCCGGCAATGCTAGAATCGGCCCGCTCCGGCGATAACGAAGACGAATAATTCAGGGGAAACGATTCAATGAGCTTGCCTCGGTGGCGTGTAGTGTTTGGGGTTTGCGCGCTGGCCTGCGCCTTGCAGGTGCAGGCCGCGCCGGCGATGGGTGGTAGCTATGCGGTGGTCGACAGCGTGCAGATGCCGGCCTGGGTCGAACGCCAGGGCGTGCGGCAGCCGCTGGCGCCCGGGCAGGCCCTGCAGAATCATGACAAGGTCGTCACCGGCGCCGATGCGCGGGTGCTGATCAATCTGGCCGAAGGCAGCGCCGTCAAGCTGGGCGAAAACGCGCAGCTCGATCTGAACGCCCTCGGGCATCGGGAAAACCGGGTCTTCACGGCGGCGCTCGACGTTGCGCGCGGGGCGTTTCGCTTTACCACCGGCGTCTTCTCGAAACTGCGCCAGCAGCGGGCGATCAACGTGCGTATCGCGACCATCACGGCGGGAATTCGCGGCACCGATCTGTGGGGCAGCGCGGATGACGAGCGCGACCTGATCTGCCTGCTCGAAGGCCGCATCACGGTGCTGCACGCGCAGGACGAAGCGCGCGAAATGAGCGAACCCCTGAGTTTTTACGTGGCGCCCAAAGGCGGCGCGCCGAAGCCGATCGCGCCGGTCGATGCGCAGCAGGCCATGCAGTGGTCGGCGCAGACCGAGGTCCAGGCCGGCAGCGGCTATTCCCGGCGCGGCGGGCAATGGAACGTGGAACTGGCGACGCTGGACGGCGAGGCCGAGGCGCTGGCGCTTTACGACCGGGCGCGCGCCGCCGGCTACGCCGCGCGCATCAAGCCGGTGGCTGCGGTGGCTGGCGAAGGAGGGGCTTACCGCTACGCGGTGCGCGTCATGCAGTTACCGACGCCAGGGGAGGCTGCCGCGCTGGCGGAGAAGCTCAAGCTCTCGCTCGAACTCGACGCGCCCGCTGTTACTCGGCGCTGATGGCAGCATGGCCTGTCGCCAGGCCATGCTCTCTACTCATCCGGAGATTCGGGGGTCAAGCCGCCTGTTTCTGCCCGGCGACGAAGTTGGCCCAGTTCTTTTGCCACAAGGAGTAGGTGTTTTGCGCCGCGAGCAGGTTCAGTTGCGACATCCGGTTCTGATGGCGCCACATCCAGCTGACGTGCGGGGGCAAAATCGCCGAGGCCGGCGTGTCGCGCGCTGCGCACTTCTCGCCTTCGGCGTCCGCGAGGACGATGAAACGCTCGACGGCCAGACGGTAGTATTCCGAGCTGTTGCAGCAACCGGTCAGCTCTTCGGCTTCTCCGGCCGCACGGCGCCACAGCTTGAGCGCAAGCGCTTCGCCGATGCCGGCTTTGTGGGCGATCCACGGTAATATTTTGGGTGCTTTCATGCTGTTACTCCTGTAGTTCTGGCGGTAGCCATGCACTGGGTGATAGCGACCTTTTGGGTCTGTTTTATTGCAGCGCAACATAATTATAATTTGGGCCTATGCAAAAAGTTAGAGTCTTTTGTCTAAGTTTTGTAACAACCCTTGCTAACGCGTTGCGCCAGTACGATATTCTTCATTCGATGCCGCACTGCCTGCGGCCGCTATAATCCGCTCGGCTTCCCCGGAAAACTTTGATCCATGTCTGATTTGCTCGCTAATCTCAATCCGCCGCAATTGGCGGCCGTTTCCCTGCCGCCGCAGCACGCGCTGATCCTTGCCGGGGCCGGCAGCGGCAAGACGCGGGTGCTGACGACGCGGATCGCCTGGCTGATTTCGACCGGGCAGGTCGGGCCGCACGGCATCCTCGCGGTCACTTTCACCAACAAGGCGGCCAAGGAAATGCAGGCGCGCTTGGCGGCGATGCTGCCGATCAACACGCGCGGCATGTGGATCGGCACTTTCCACGGCCTGTGCAACCGCCTGCTGCGCGCGCACTACCGCGAGGCCGGCCTGCCGGCGCTGTTCCAGATCCTCGATTCGGCCGACCAGCTGGCGGCGATCAAGCGCCTGCTGAAGAATCTCAACGTCGACGACGAGAAATTCCCGCCGCGCGAGCTGGCGCATTTCATCAACGCGCACAAGGAGCAGGGCATCCGTGCCGCGCAGGCCGAGGCCTACGACGACTACACCAGCCGCCGCGTCGCGCTCTACGCCGAGTACGAGGCGCAGTGCCAGCGCGAAGGCGTGGTCGACTTCGCCGAACTGCTGCTCCGCTCGTACGAATTGCTGCAGCGCAACGAGCCGCTGCGCCGCCATTATCAGGAGCGCTTCCGGCACATCCTGGTCGACGAATTCCAGGACACCAACCGGCTGCAGTACGCCTGGCTCAAGCTGCTCGCCGCACGCGACGGCGCGACGCAGGGCATCGCGGGTGCCAGCCTGTTCGCGGTCGGCGACGACGACCAGTCGATCTACGCCTTCCGCGGCGCCGACGTCGGCAATATGCGCGACTTCGAGCGCGAGTTCGAGGTGCCCAACGTCATCCGCCTCGAGCAGAATTACCGCTCGCACGGCAATATCCTCGACGCCGCCAACGCGCTGATCAAGAACAACCGCGGCCGCCTCGGCAAGAACCTGTGGACCGATGCCGGCGCCGGCGAGCCGATCCGCGTCTTCGAGGGCTTTTCGGATATCGACGAAGCGCGTTTCGTCGTCGACGAAGTCCGCGAACTCGTACGCGACGGCGTGCCGCGCAACCAGATCGCCCTGCTCTACCGCTCGAACGCCCAGTCGCGCGTGCTCGAGCACCAGCTATTCACGTCCGGCGTGCCGTATCGCGTCTATGGCGGCCTGCGCTTCTTCGACCGCCAGGAAATCAAGCACGCGCTCGCCTACCTGCGGTTGATCGCCAATTCCGACGACGACACGGCCTTTGCCCGCGTCGTCAATTTCCCGACGCGCGGCATCGGCAGCCGCAGCACCGAGGCCTTGCATGAAGCCGCGCACCGCGCCAATTCGAGCCTCTACAACGCCGCGGCGAGCCTCGGCGGCAAGGCCGGCAGCGCGGTCGGCGCCTTCATCCGCCTGATCGAAGCGCTGCGCAGCGAGACGAAGGACCTGCCGCTGCCCGAGGTGATCGACCACATCATCGAGAAAAGCGGCCTGCGCCAGCACTACCTCGGCGAGAAGGAAGGCCAGGAGCGCATCGAGAACCTCGACGAACTGATCAACGCGGCGACCAACTTCCTGCAGGAAGAGTCCGACACCATCGCCAACAACGGCGACGCCGGACCGCTCGCCTCCTTCCTCGCGCACGCTTCGCTCGAAGCCGGCGAGCATCAGGCCGGAGAAGGGCAGGAGGCGGTTCAGCTGATGACCGTGCACGCCGCCAAGGGGCTGGAGTTCGACGTCGTCTTCATCACCGGGCTCGAGCAGGGGCTGTTCCCGCACGACAACGCCGCGCAGGAACGCGAGGGGCTGGAGGAGGAGCGCCGCCTGATGTACGTCGCCGTCACCCGCGCCCGCCAGCGCCTCTACCTGAGCCACGCGCAGACGCGCATGCTGCACGGCCAGACGCGCTACTGCCTGCCCTCGGCCTTCCTCGAAGAATTGCCCGAAGCGCTGCTGCGCAAGGTCAATCGCGCGCCGGCCTATACCGCGAGCGCGCCGAGTCGCGCCGCGCCAGCGCCGCTTTCTGCACATTCCGGTCAGTCCTCGGCCAATGGCCTGCGCGTCGGACAGAACGTGCAGCACGCCAAGTTCGGGACCGGCGTCATCGTCTCCGCCGAAGGGCGCGGGCCGGATGCGCGCGTGCAGGTGAATTTCGGGTCGGCGGGAATGAAATGGCTGGCGCTCGAATACGCCAAGCTGACCCCGATCTGAGACTTGTCCACAGTTTTCTCCACAGGGCTTGTGGGCAAATCTGTGGATAAGCCCGGCGCGGCAGTCGCACCACAGCAACCGAGGCTGGCTTAAACTACCCGTTGGCCATAAAACAGGAGACCGTCATGCCCTTTGCCATCCGTATCCATCAGACCGGCGGCCCCGAAGTGATGCGCTGGGAAGAGGTCGCCGTCGGCGATCCGGCACCCGGTGAAGCGCGCGTGCGGCACGAGGCGGTCGGCCTCAACTACATCGATACCTATCACCGCACCGGGCTCTATCCGCTGCCGCTGCCGGCCGGTCTGGGCATGGAGGGGGCGGGCGTCGTCGAGGCGGTCGGCGCCGGCGTCACCGACGTCAGTCCCGGCGACCGCGTGGCCTACGCCGGCGGGCCGGTCGGCGCTTACAGCCAGGTGCGCTGCATGCCGGCCGACCGCCTGCTGAAAATGCCGGACAGTCTCGATTTCCGCACCGGCGCGGCGATGATGCTGCAGGGGCTGACCAGCGCCTACCTGCTGCGCCGCACCTACAACGTGCAGCCGGGCGACGCGGTGCTGATCCATGCCGCCGCCGGCGGCGTCGGGCTGATCGCCTGCCAGTGGGCGAAAGCGCTCGGCGCGACGGTGATCGGCACGGTGTCGAGCGAGGCCAAGGCCGCGCTGGCGCGCGCGCACGGCTGCGACCACATCGTTTTCTACACGCGTGAAGACGTCGCCCAGCGGGTGCGCGAAATCACCGGCGGCGAAGGCGTCGCGGTGGTGTACGACGGCGTCGGCAAGGACACCTTCATCGGTTCGCTCGACAGCCTGCGCACGCGCGGCATGATGGTCAGCTTCGGCAACGCCTCGGGCCCGGTCCCGCCGTTCGATCCGATCCTGCTCTCGCAGAAGGGCTCGCTCTTCATCACCCGGCCGACGCTGATGCACTACACGGCGAAGCGCGACGAGTTGCTGGCGCTCGGTGCCGAACTCTTCGCCGTGGTCGCCGCCGGCAAGGTGAAAATCGAGGTCAATCAGACCTACGCATTGCCCGATGCGGCCAATGCGCATCGCGATCTCGAAGCGCGCAAGACCACCGGCTCGACGATCCTGCTCCCGTGATGGCCAGATTGCGCGCCGGGCTGATTTCGATCCGCGACCTGCTGGCCACGGCCTGGCCGATCGTCCTCATCACGGCGATCGGTTTTGCCGTCGCCTACCAGTTCGTCCGGCCGGCGCCGCCGAACCATCTGAGCATCACGACCGGCGGCGAAAGCGGCGCCTACTACGCTTTCGCCAAGCGTTATGCCGAGGTCCTGGCGCGCAACGAGATCAAGCTCGAGGTCAAGACCTCGGTCGGTTCGTACGAGAATCTCGAGCGCCTGAAGAGGGGCGAAGTCGATGTCGCCTTCGTGCAGGGCGGCGTTCCGGTGCCGCCGGCCGGCGAGGACGAAAGTCCGCTGACCTCGCTCGGCAGCGTCTATTACGAACCGGTCTGGGTCTTCTATCGCGGCGCGCAGACGGTCGACAAGCTGCATCAGCTGGCCGGCAAGCGCATCGCGGTCGGCGAGGAGGGCAGCGGCATCCGCGGGCTGGCGCTGCAACTGCTCGAGGCCAACGAGATTCCGCTCGACAGCAAGCGCCTGGTGCCGATCGCCGGCCTCAACGCCGCCGAGGAACTGCAACAGGGCCGGATCGACGCGGCCTTCATCATCGCCGCGCCGGAAGCGCCGGTCGTCCAGGTTCTGTTGCGCTCGCCGGGCGTGCGCGTGATGAGCTTCGCGCAGGCCGACGCCTACACGCGGCGCTTCCCCTTCCTGACCCGGATCACGCTGCCGCGCGGCGTCGTCGATCTGGTGCGCGACAACCCGCCGCGCTCGACCGTACTGCTCGCCACGACGGCCAACCTGATCGTCAGCGAGGGTTTGCATCCGGCGCTGGCCAGCCTGTTGCTGCAGGCGGCCGGCGAAGTGCATGGCAAGAGCGGTTTCTTCCAGCAGGCCGGCGAATTCCCGGCCTACAAGGATCACAGCTTCGAGCTGTCGGACGACGCGCAGCGCCATTACAAATCGGGGCCGCCCTTCCTGCAGCGCTACCTGCCGTTCTGGCTGGCGGTGCTCGTCGAGCGCATGTTCGTGCTGCTCTTGCCACTCTTCGCGCTGCTCCTGCCGCTCCTGAAAGTGGCGCCGGCGATCTACACCTGGCGCGTGCGCTCGAGGATTTTCCGCTGCTACGGCGAGCTCAAGTTTCTCGAGAACGAAGTGCGCAAGCATTACGATCCGGCGCGCCGCACGGAGTATTTCGACCGGCTCGAGCGCATCGAGGAGGAAGCGAATACGCGCAACATTCCGCTTGCCTTCACCGACCTGCTCTACACGCTGCGCGAACACATCAACCTGGTGCGCGAGAAGCTGCGCCATCTCGACGATGCGGCCGCTTCTGCTTCCGTGTCTGCCTCCGCGCCGACGCCGCCGGCCGAGGCCGGTAAGTGAAATCCTTCCTGATCACCAACCCGAAAGGCGGCTCGGGCAAATCGACGCTGGCGACCAACCTCGCCGGCTATTTCGCGCAGTGCGGCCACGCCGTGATGCTCGGCGATATCGACCGCCAGCAATCGGCGCGCGAGTGGCTGCGTCTGCGGCCGGAGGTTTTTGCCGGCGATCCGCAACTGGGAAATCGAGCGCGAGGACGGCCGGACAAGCCCGCGCGGCCACCGCGCGGCACCAGCCACGTCGTGCTCGACACGCCGGCCGACCTGCACGGCAAGGCGCTCGACCGCGTGCTGAAGGTTGTCAATCGGGTGATCATCCCGGTGCAGCCCCCTCCCTCTTCGACATTCTCGCGACGCCCTGCTCGCAGAAAAGGCCGTGCGCAAGGAACAGGCCTTCGTCGCCGTCGTCGGCATGCGCGCCGATGCGCGCACGCGGGCGGCCGGCGAGCTCGAGCGTTTGCTGTCGTTCTACGAACTGCCGGTGCTCGCCTATCTGCGCAACACGCAGCTTTACGTGCAGGCCGCGGCGAATGGTCTGACGCTGTTCGATCTGTCGCCGGCGCGCGCCGAGAAGGATCTCGAGCAGTGGCAGCCGATCGTCGACTGGGTGAATCGGCCGGTTTGACCGTCGATACCGGCATGCGCCGGATCAGAAAAAAACGGCCTCGGTATTGACCTGCTTGGTCGGCAGCAAGCCTTGCCCGAGCAGCGTTTCGTAGTGGCAAACCTGGTTTCGGCCGTTTTCCTTGGCGTGGTAGAGCGCTTCGTCGGCGTTGCCGAGGATCGCGGTCGGCGTGTCGCCTGACCTGATCCGGGCGAAACCGGCGGAAACGGTGATTTGCCCGGTCTGCGGAAAATCCTGGCTGGCCACCTTCTGGCGAAAGCGCTCCAGCGTGTTGCAGGCATTGGCAAAGCTGACGTGGCGCAGCAGCACGACAAACTCTTCGCCGCCGAAGCGAAACAGCCGATCCTGCTGGCGGAAGGTGTTGCGCATGATGTTGGCGACCAGGATCAGGACATCGTCGCCATAGATGTGGCCGAAGCGGTCATTGACGCGCTTGAAATGGTCGATGTCGATGATGGCGAGCCAGTTGTCGGCGACCGGGCCGTTTCGCCGCTCGACCACGGCCTCCTTCGCCGGCCGCCGAAGTTCGCCCGAAATGGCCGCCAGCAGGCGCGCGAGGTCGAAATCGAAAGTCTTGCGATTGGGCAGCCGGGTCAGCGTGTCGAGCTGGCTGTCGTGCAGCAGGCCGAGATAGTTGCGATAGAGCCCGAGAATCCCCTGCACCACGCCATGCTGTGTGACCGAAGGGGGCTGGCTGTAGGCCAATTCGAAACAGGCGGTCGGGATCTTGTCGATGAACACCGGAAACCACGCCCGGTGCGGCTCGTCGCCGCTTCCGATGCGCGTTGTGACGTCGCCCTGTTCAAGACAGGCGGCAAGCTCCGGGTGCAGCGTCAGTTCTTCGAGGTCGAAATCGGAGATGACGTCGGGACTGCAGGCGATTTTTTCGCCTTCGGTCCAAACGGTGGCGGCAACCCGGTAGCGCTCCTTGCGCTGCACGATGTCGTAGAGCCTGACCTGGCAGGTGGGCAGCAATTCACGCAGGGACTTGACGACGCTGACGTCAACCAGCGCCGTTTCGCGGTGCCGGGTGATGGCTTCGACGTGATCGAGAATTTTTTTCGGCAACATTTTGCAGGCTCCAAAACGCCCATGTTATTACTTTAGTAATGGTATTTGTTGCTGCCTAGGCCATTTCAATGGCCTGCCGGCCGAGTTGCCGAACGAACCATTCCAGCGCTTTTCCGCTCTGGCCTGTGCGCCAGGCCAGATAAAGCGTCGCCGACTGGCGCGCCTCGGCGGTGGCGCGGATCACCAGGCGGCCGGCGGCGGCTTCGGCTTCGGCGCGCTCGCGGGCGAGGTAGCCGACGCCGAGGCCGGCGATCTGCGCGGCGACCTTGCTGTGCGTGTCCGGCACGGTCAGCACTTCCTGTCCGCTGAGCAGGCCGCTGCTGCGCGCGCTCAGCTGGCGCCCGGTATCGGCGACGGCAATCGCGCGGTATTTGCGGATTTCGGCGCTGGCGATCGGCTCGGGCAGGCCGGCCAGCGGATGCTGCGGGGCGACGGCGAAGACGAAGTCGACGGTGCTTAGCGGCAGGGTGCTGAAGCCGCCGCCGGCCGGCATGTCGCCCGAGGCACCGACGGCGAGGTCGGCGCGGCCGTCGAGCAGCGCGTCCCAGCAGCCGCCGAGCACTTCGCCGCTGAGGCGGATTGCGGTACCGCGCGACGGCGCGTCGGGCGCGCCGTAAAAATCCGCGAGCAGCGGAAAGAGCTGCTCGGTCGGGATCAGGCCGTCGATGGCGATGCGCAATTCGGTTTCCCAGCCGGTGGCGACGCGCTGTGCCCGGCACTCCAGTTCGTCGGCGGCGCGCAGCAGCGTGCGGCCATCCTCGAGCAGGGTCCGCCCGGCCGGCGTGAGCAGCGCGCGCCGCCCGCTGCGTGCAAACAGCGCGAAGCCGAGATCGCATTCAAGCTTCTTCATCGCGTGGGTCAGCGCCGACGGCACGCGATGCAGCGCTTGCGCGGCGGCGGCGTAGCTGCCGCGGGTTTCGATGGCGTCGATGATCTGCAGGGCGTCGAGTGAAATTTTCATCGCGCGGGTGCTTTCGTTTTGTGGTGAAAAATATTCAATCTTTTATGCAAAATTATTCGCTGGAATATTGCCATATCGGCCACTAATATGGGCTCAACGTTTGAATTTTTCGCAAAGGAGTACGCCATGATCCACCTTCGTCCGAGTGCTTCGCGCGGCTTCGCCGACCACGGCTGGCTGGTTGCCCGCCACAGTTTTTCCTTCGCCGATTACTACGATCCGGCCGAAATGGGCTGGGGCGTGCTGCGCGTCATCAACGAGGATCGCGTCGCGCCGGGCAAGGGCTTCGGCACGCACGGCCACCGCGACATGGAAATCGTCACCTACGTCATCGACGGCGCGCTCGAGCATCGCGACAGCCTCGGCAACGGCGAAGTCATCCGTCCCGGCGAGGTGCAGCGCATGAGCGCCGGCAGCGGCGTTCGGCACAGCGAGTTCAATCCCTCGCCGGACACGGAAACGCACCTGCTGCAGATCTGGATCGAGCCGCGCGAACGCGGCATCGCGCCGGGCTACGAACAGCAGCCGCTGGCGCCCGGCAACAACGCGTGGCGGCTGATCGCCTCGCCCGACGCAGCCAATGGCAGTACGCTGATCCATCAGGACGCCAGCCTGCGCGCGGCGCGTCTGGCGCCGGCGGCAACGCTCGATTACGCGCTCGATCCGGCGCGCCTGGCCTACGTCCATTTGGTGCGCGGCGAATTGCAGCTGAACGGCCTGGCGATGCGCGGCGGCGACGGCGCCAAGATCGCCGGCGAGTCGGCGCTGCGCTTTGTCGCCGGCGCCGAGAGCGAAGTCCTGTTGTTCGATCTGCCGCCCGCCGGCGACGCGTGAAAGCCGGCTCGCGCAGGGGGTGCTCAGGTATTGATATCGATCGCGTGGGCGACCACGTTGAGGTCGTCGTAAGGCGTGTGGGTGTGGCCGAAGAGCGGCAGCTGTTCGCCTTGCGGCGGCGCGCTCTCGGCCGGCGCCAGGGGCGCCTGCGCGGGCGGCGTCGGCAGCAGGAATTCCCGGATTTCCAGCCACTTCACCTCGCCGCGCGGCAAGGCGGCGAACAGCACGTCGGCCGCTTCCGCCGAGAGCCTTTCGACGCGCTCGCCGTCGATTACGAAGACCGCGCAATCGAACTGGCAGCCATGCGCCTGCATGATTTCGCTGCGGTCGTGCACGGCCAGCATGGCGTTGTGCAAGCCGAGCTTGCTCGCCGGATGGACGGAGTAGTCCAGCCAGCGCGGCGCGCCGCGGCGCTCCCGATAATCGTGGGGGAGCAGGGACGACCAGTAGCGGACGGTAAAATTCATCGGATCGGCCGGCGCGTGCCGGCGGCTGGGGCGGACTTGCGAAATGCCTGTGCGCCGGCGCATTCTCCGCCAGTGCCCGGTGGCTGTCCATGCCCGGGTGCCCCGGCCCGCGTGCGATCGCAGCGCGCTGGGGGCGGTTGGGCGACGGTTGAGCTTCGGTTGACTCGTTCGCCACCCCGCGCAGGGGTAAAATGGCGGGATGCCCGAAACGCCCGCCAGCCAGTTCATCCACCTTCGCCTGCACAGCGAGTATTCCGTCACCGACGGCATCGTCCGTCTCGACGACGCGGTGGCGCGGGCGGTCGCCTGCGGCATGCCGGCGCTGGCGCTGACCGACCTCGCGAACTTCTTCGGCCTCGTCAAATTTTATCGTTCGGCGCGCGGCAAGGGCCTCAAGCCGGTGCTCGGCTGCGATGTGTTCATCGCCAACGAGACCGATCCCGACCGGCCGTATCGCCTGCTCCTGCTTTGCCGTTCGCATCAGGGCTATCTGCAGCTCTGCGAACTGCTGTCGCAGGCCTATCTCGCGCCGCGCGTGCGCGGGCGCGCCGAGATGACGCGGCAGATGCTCGCCGACGTTGGCGTTAGCGGCCTGATCGCGCTCTCCGGCGCCGACACCGGCGATATCGGCGAGGCGCTGCTGCAGGGCAACCGCGAACAGGCGACGGTCCGCGCGCGCTACTGGGCGGCGCTCTTCCCCGACGCCTTCTACCTCGAAGTGCAGCGCGTGCATGCGCCCGGCAGCGCGAAACACCCGCCGCAGGAAGCGCTGGTCGCCGCAACCGCCGATCTCGCCGCCGACCTCGAATTGCCGCTGGTCGCCACGCACCCGATCCAGTTCCTCGAGCGCGACGATTTCAAGGCGCACGAGGCGCGCGTCTGCATCGCCGAAGGCTATATGCTCGGCGACGCGCGGCGCCCGCGCCTGTATACCGAAGAGCAGTATTTCAAATCGCCGGAAGAGATGCAGGCGCTGTTCGCCGACCTGCCCGAAGCGCTCGCCAACTCGGTCGAAATCGCGCGCCGCTGCAACCTGGCGATCACGCTCGGCAAGAACTATCTGCCGGACTTTCCGACGCCGGAAGGCATCACGCTCGACGATTTCCTCTGCCAGGAAGCGGCCAAGGGGCTTGAGCGGCGCCTGCTGCAGCTCTACCCCGATCCGGAAGTGCTGGCGCGGGAGCGCCCGGCGTACGACGCGCGCCTGAAGATCGAGACCGACACCATCGTCCAGATGGGCTTCCCCGGCTACTTCCTGATCGTGGCCGACTTCATCAACTGGGGCAAGAACAACGGCGTGCCGGTCGGCCCCGGCCGGGGGTCGGGGGCCGGCTCGGTGGTCGCCTACGCGCTCGGCATCACCGACCTCGACCCGCTGCGCTACGCGCTGCTCTTCGAGCGCTTCCTCAACCCCGAGCGCGTTTCGATGCCCGACTTCGACATCGACTTCTGCCAGGACAACCGCTGGCGCGTCATCGAATACGTGCGCGACAAATACGGCAAGGCGGCGGTGTCGCAGATCGCCACCTTCGGCACCATGTCGTCGAAAGCGGTGATCCGAGACGTCGGTCGCGTGCTCGACCTGCCGTACAACTTCTGCGACCAGCTCTCGAAGCTGATTCCGGTCGAACAGAACAAGCCGCTCTCGCTGGCCAAGGCGATCGAGGCCGAGCCGCAGCTGAAGGCCAAGATCGACGACGAGGAGGAAGTGCGCGACCTCTTCGACCTCGCCGCGCGCCTCGAAGATCTGACGCGCAACGTCGGCATGCACGCCGGCGGCGTGCTCATCGCGCCGGGCAAGCTGACCGACTTCTGCCCGCTCTATTCGGCCGACGGCGGCGGCTCGGTCGTCTCGCAGTACGACAAGGACGACGTCGAAAAAGTCGGCCTCGTGAAGTTCGACTTCCTCGGCCTGCGCAACCTGACCATCATCCGGCTCGCCGTCGATTACGTCGAGAAACTCTCCGGCACGCGCCCCGACCTCGACGCGCTGACCTTCGACGATCCGCGCGCCTACCAGATTCTCAAGGACGCCAACACGACGGCGATCTTCCAGGTCGAATCGGAAGGCATGAAGAAGCTCCTGAAGAAGCTGGCGCCCGACCGCTTCGAGGACATCATCGCCGTGCTAGCGCTCTACCGTCCGGGCCCGCTCGGCTCGGGCATGGTCGACGACTTCATCCTGCGCAAGAAGGGCCAGCAGAAGATCGACTACTTCCACCCGGACCTCACCGCCTGCCTGTCGCCGACTTACGGCGTGATCGTGTACCAGGAACAGGTGATGCAGATCTCGCAGATCATCGGCGGCTACACGCTGGGCGGCGCCGACATGCTGCGCCGCGCGATGGGCAAGAAGAACGCCGACGAGATGGCGCTGCACCGCGGCACGATCGCCGAAGGTGCGAAGAAGAAGGGCTACGATCCGGCGCTCGCCGAGCAACTGTTCGACCTGATGACCAAGTTCGCGGAGTACGGCTTCAACAAGTCGCACACCGCCGCCTACGCCGTTGTCACCTACCACACGGCCTGGCTCAAGGCGCACCACTGCGCGGCCTTCATGGCCGCGACGCTGTCGTCGGACATGGACAACACCGACTCGGTGAAGATCTTCTACGACGACGCGATCTACAACAAGCTGAAGGTGCTCGGCCCCGACGTCAACGCCTCGGAATACCGCTTCACGCCGGTCGACCGGTCCACCATCCGCTACGGCCTCGGGGCGGTGAAGGGCACCGGCGAGCAGGCGGTGAACGTGATCCTCAAGGCGCGCGCCGAAGGTGGCCCGTTCAAGGATCTTTTCGACTTCACGCGGCGCGCCGACAAGCGCATGGTCAACCGCCGCACCGTCGAGGCGCTGATCCGCGCCGGCGCTTTCGACTCGCTCGACGACCATAGGGCGCGCCTGATGGCCTCGGTCGGCATCGCGCTCGAAGCGGCCGAGCAGGCCGAGCGCAACGCCATGCAGGTCAGCCTGTTCGACGTCTTCGCCGGCGACGGTTCGGGCAACGACGAACACGGTCCGCAATACGTCGAGGTGCCGCGCTGGAACGAGAAGCGCAAGCTCACCGAGGAGAAGCTGGCGCTCGGCTTCTTCTTCTCGGGCCACCCCTTCCATGGCGTCAAGGCCGAGGTCTCGCGCTTCGCGCGCAAGCCGCTTGCCACGCTCGAGCCGCGCAAGGAGCCGCAGTTCCTCGCCGGTCTCGTGGTCGCCGTGCGCACCAAGATCACCTCGCGCGGCAAGATGGCTTTCGTGCAGATCGACGACGGCAGCACGACGCTCGAAGTCTCGGTCTTCAACGAACTGTTCGAGACCGAACGCGCCAAAATCAAGGACGATGAAGTGCTGGTCATCGAGGGCAAGGTGATGCGCGACGACTTTGCCGGCGAAGGCAAGGTGCGCGTCATCGCCGAGCGCCTGCTGACGCTGGCCGAGGCGCGCGGCCGTTTCGCCAGGCATCTGCGCTTGTCGCTCAACGGCCAGGCCAGCGGCGCCAATGCGCCGGGCGCGGTGCAGCGCCTGCGCAGCCTGCTGGCGCCCTATACGCCGGGAAATTGCCCGGTGCGCCTGAGCTATCGCAATGCCAGCGCGAGCTGCGAACTGAACCTCGGCGACGGCGCCCGCGTGCGCCTCGAGGACGATCTGCTGGCGGCGCTCGGCGAGTGGCTGAGCAGCGAGAATGTCTGCGTCGACTATTCGTAAACCCGTATCTAATTCCGTATCGAACCCCGCACCTGAATCAGCATTCGAAGGAGATTCAAATGGCTTTGCGATCCTTGTTGCGCCGGACTCTTCCCGCCCTGTTCGCCATCCTGCTCGCCGCCTGTGGCAGCAAGCTCAGTCTGGAAAACTACAACAAGCTCCAGGTCGGCCAGTCGTATGACGAAGTGAAGCAGGTCATCGGCGAGCCGACGCGTTGCGACGAGGTGCTCGGTGTGCGCACCTGCGTCTGGGGCGACGAGCAGCACGGCATCAGCGTCAATTTCGTCGCCGGCAAGGTGTTGCTGCTGTCGGCCAGAAGCCTCAAGTAAGCCGAAGCCGATGAAATCATCGCCACTCATCATCGACCAAGTGCTGCTCGACACGGTCAGCCTGGAAGCCGGGGTCAGCCCGCGCCGCCGCAAGAACCGAAACTTCCACGAGCATGACGCCGATCCCGCGCATCGCCTGCTCAACGCCATCGAACCCGGCTCCTACGTCGCCCCGCACCGTCACCTCGATCCGAACAAGGACGAAACGATGATCGTCCTGCGCGGCCGGTTGGGCATGGTGTTTTTCGACGAGGCCGGGCAGGTCACGCAGACCGCCGTCCTGGCCGCGGATGGGACCGCCTGCGGGGTGAATATCCCGCACGGCGTCTATCACACGGTGTTGGCCTGCCAGCCGGGAACGGTCTTTTTCGAAGCCAAGGCCGGCCCCTACGTGCCGCTCGACGAGGCCGAGCGCGCGCCCTGGGCGCCCGGCGAAAACGAGCCGGGTGCCGCAGCTTACGCGCAGTCCCTGCGGGAATTGTTCGGGGCGCTCGGCGCCGATTAGAAGCCGATTCGTCGCGCGGATGTCTAGCCGGCGAGCGCCGCCGCGACCCGCTTGGCAACGTGCATGACCGGCGACGGGCGGCTGATGTGGTAGCCCTGCGCGTAATCGATGCCGAGGGCGCTGACCGCTGCCAGCGTTTCGGCGTCCTCGACGAATTCGGCGATGGTTTTGATCTTCAGTTCCTTGGCCAGCGTCACGATACTCTTGACGAAGGCCAGATAGACCTCGTCGTGCAGCATGTTGCGGATGAACTCGCCTTCGATCTTGATGTAGTCGACCGGGAAGCGCTTGATGTACTGGAACGACGAATAGCCCGAGCCGAAGTCGTCGATCGCGAAGCTGAATCCCTGCAGCTTGACGTCGAGGACGAATTTTTCCAGCAGGCTCAGATTGCTGACCGTTTCGCGCTCGGTGATTTCGAACACGATGCGGCTCGGCGCGATGTTGAACTGTTGCGCCAGGTGGCCGACCCGCGCCGCGAATTCCCCGACGATCAGCGCCTTCGGCGACAGGTTGACGAACAGCATGCCGTCGTAGTCCTGCTCGCGGATCTGGATGAAGGCCTTCTCGATCAGCTGGTAGTCCATTTTGTGCGCGAGGCCCATGCTCTCGGCCTGCTCGATGAAGTCGTAGGCCGCCACGATCTGCTCGCCGAGCTTGATGCGCATCAGCAGTTCGTGGATCACGATCTCGCCGCTCGCCGCCTCGCAGATCGGCTGGAAGTAGGGGACGATGTTGCCCTGGTCGAGGGCGTTCTGGATCATGATGCTCTTTTCGCCGGCCTGGCGGAACACATCCGCCATTTCATCCTCGTTGGGAATGGCGATCGCGTTCTTGCCCGCTTTCTTGGCCTTGTACATCATGTTGTCGGCGACCAGGAACAGGTCCTTGGGATTGTCGCCGTGGTTCGGGCTGATGGCGATGCCGATCGAGGTGGTGGCCTTGAGCTTGTGGCCATCCGCGATTTCCATCGTGAAATTTCCGAGCAGTTCGGTGATGCGCTGCGCGACCATGTGCGCCTGCGTATCGCCCGCCTCGGGCAGGATGATGCAGAATTCGTCGCCGCCGTAGCGCGCCAGCAGATCGCCGTCCCTGACCGCGCTATGCAGCACCTTGGCGAATTCCTGCAGGAACGAGTCGCCGATATGGTGGCCGAAGCGGTCGTTGATCGTCTTGAAGTTGTCGAGGTCGAGCATCAGCACGGCAAACTGCTGCTTGTGCCGTTTCGCGCGGCCGACCTCGTAGCCGAGCAGTTCCCAGAACATGCGCTGGTTGTAGAGGTCGGTCAGCGGGTCGCGCGTCGCGTAGTGCTCGAGGTCCTTGGTGTATTTGTAGATCGCCTTGACCGACCCGACCAGGTTGATCAGCGTGGTCAGGATGCTGCCGATCACCATGTGGCGGACGTTGTCCTGCGCCATCACCGATTGCACGCCGATCCCGACGATGCCGCCGATTTTCGGCGTTTCGAGCAGCAGGGTCTTGGTTTGCAGTTCGATGTCGGCGGTGCTCAGTTCGGGCAGGATGCCTTTCTCGTCGGCGATGTTGTGGACGATCTGGACCAGCGTCGAGCCGTGGAAGAACGGATGCTCGTCCAGCTGCTTGCGCAGGATGCTCTCGAACAGGCGGCGGGTTTCGATGGACGGCGGATTGCGCCAGAAAATCTCGCATTCGTAGGCCTCCTCCTCGATCCGGAAGATCGTGACCAGGGCGTAGGCGTCGATGATCTGGTTGATCTCGAGGAGCAGCGTCTTGATGAAATCGCGCCAGTCGCGCACCACGTTCGACGTGATGATGAATTTCTCGAGCAGCCTGATTTCGAATTCGAGGACGCCCTTGTCGACGGCGACGCCCTTGATCTTCTCGACGAGCAGGGCGACATGGTCGAAGGTCTGGTCGAATTCCTCGAAGCCGAAATCGACCTTCCTGATCTCGAGCTGGTCGAAATCCTTGATGCTGTTGAACGAATCGACCTGGCGCCGGAAGAGATCGACGGAAGCATTCAGTTTTCTGGTCACCGAGGTGGTCAGGACGGCCGCCGCCAGCAGGACCAGCGAACCGAGGACGACGAACAGCGCCACGTAGTAGATGCGCGCCGCGGCGGTGACGGTTTGCAGCTTGTGCTCGATGGCGATGACGCCCAGCATGTCGGCCGTTGTGGCCTTGGCGTGGCATTGCAGGCAGGCCGTTTGCGCCGCCACCGGATAGAGGTAGCGCAGGTGGCCGTTGCTCTTGAGCACGGTCTGCGTGCCGTCGGCCAGCGCTTGCCGCACCTCTGCCGGCATCGGCATGGGCGACGTCTGGCCGTATTGGACCTCGACGGTCGGGCTGCGATAGATGTCCAGCCGCACCAGCGTGCTGGAAAAGGTGCTGATGCTGTCCGCCGCGACTTCGGTGGCCTGCTGATGGGAGCCGCCGTTGCGCAGTACCTGATAGATGGCATTGAAGTTCTGTTGCGCGATGTCCCTGGAGGTTTCCAGGCTGCGGTCTTCGAGCAGCTTTTCGTAGAGCAGGGAAGAGGCGAGCGTCGCGCCGAGAAAGACCAGTGCGGCGACGCCGACCGTGGCAACAAATACGAATCCCTTGAGCGTCTTGAGCAAACCGAGTGCCTGTTTGTACATAGCGCGCATGTCCAGAGCCTCTGGAAAATAGTTGCAAGGATAGTCGGGGACTACGGATGTTGTTTTTATGGGTCGTCGCCGCGAAGTACAGCGGTACGCGGCATTGTCCACGAATCTATCTGGCATTGGATTGACCCAGGTCAATTATATGAGCATTGCAAGCTGCCGCTCGGCAGCCCGGCCGCTCAATCCTGGCAATCCTGTGCGCCGAAGCTGCGCGAGAAGCCGCCGCCGCCACCCTCGCGGGCGGGGTAAATGCACATCAGGATCGAGAGCGAATCGTGCGTGTTGCGGATATCGGGCGGAAACGCCGAGAAGGGCGAGGCGCGCTCGATCACGCTCCTGATGTAGGCGATCTCCGCCGCCTGGTCGCCGGAGCGCAGGACGCGGTAGCGCTGCAGGGAGCCGTCCGGATTGAGGGCTATCTCGACCAGCGCCTTGTGCGCTCCGCGCACGCGCGGGTCGTTCCTGACGAAGGCGGCACTGCGGTTCAGCTTGCGGACAAAGGCGTCGAAATACATCTCCAGGCTGAACGGTTCGACGGCTTTGCCCTTGCCGGCAGGCTGCTTTTGCGCCGCTTCCGCATCGTCGTCCGGCGCCGTGCGCGCCAGCTGCCGCGCCGTGGCCAGCGCCTTTTGCGCCAGCTCGCGGCCGCTCGGCGGCCTGGCCTGCGTGGCGAGTTCGTCGAGGAATTTATCCATCTCCGCCCGCTCGGCGCGGGAGAACGAGCGGGCCGCCCAGACGCCGGTCGGCGCCGTCAGTTTTCGTTGCGCAGGCGGCTTGCGCTGCGCTGCGGCCGGTGTCCGGGGCGTGTTCGGCGGTGCGACGGGAAGCGTAGCGGAAGGTCTGGCGAGGGAGGCCTGGAGACGAGGCGCTTGGGCGCGGGGCGGGGTGTCGAGGTCGGCGTTTCCCGGCGGGCCGGACGAGGCGTGGCCGAAAAAAAGAACGGCCGCGTGCAGCAGCAGGGAGACGGCGACAGCTAGCCAGAGCGATTTTCGTGCGCGCGCGTTGCGGGATTCCATAGCGCGCATTTTATCGGGAAGCCCGCTGTCGTCCGGTTAAAACGCGCAAAACCCGGTCGTTCGCCGATCCATCGGCGGCGCGGCAAAGCGCGCCGAATCGTGTCGCCGGGCGGGCGCTCAGCCGTGCTTTTCTTTTCTGGCCATTTCCTGCGCGGCGCGGATCATGTCCGCATCGAGGACGCCGGTGTCCGTGCCGAAGCAGCGGATCATTTCGATTTCCTCGAACTCCGGGTCCGGCAGGGCGGCCAGCGCATCCGTGGCTTTTGCCGCTTGTACGGCGGCGTGGTGCGCCTTCAGGCGGGCGAGCATGACTTCGTGTTCGCTCAGGCCGGTCTGCATGCCGGCGGGCACTTCGGCGCCGAGTTCGATGAGGACTCTGACGACCTCGGTCTTGCCGCCGCGAATGGCCAGCGAGAGCGGCGAGGTCGGCGCGCTGTTGTCGGGGAAATTCGCCTTGGCGCCGCGGATGACCAGCTCCCTGACGATGTCGGCATGCCCCATGAAGCAGGCAATGCCCAGCGGCAGCCCGGGATCGCCCTGCCCGTCGTGCATTTCTACCTGCGCGCCGGCGTCGAGCGCCGCCAGAACTTCCGACAGGCGGCCTGTTCGTATCGCTTTGATCAGGTCAGTAGGGGCGCTCAAGATGGTCTCCGATGGCTGGGAACGAGGGCCGGGCGGTGCGGCGTGATCGGTGTCGACAACCCGGTCGGGTCGGCATCATTTTACGACGAATCGACGGGGGATCCATGTGCAATCCTTCTCGAATCCCTGCCAAATCCACGCCAAACCGGCGGCGCTAAATGCCCCTAGGGAGCGGTTGCCGGCGAGACAAAGAAAAGCCCCGCCGGATGTCCGGCGGGGCTTTTTTCGGAGCGCGCAGCGCGGGGCCGGCGCTGCGGCGCTTACAGTTCCTTGGCGTGCGCGGCCAGGTATTCGGCGACGCCGGCGGGCGATGCCTTCATGCCGGCCTTGCCCTTGTTCCAGCCGGCCGGGCAGACTTCGCCGTGCTCTTCGGTGAATTGCAGGGCGTCGACCATGCGCAGCATTTCGTCGACGTTGCGGCCGAGCGGCAGGTCGTTGACCACCTGGTGACGCACGGCGCCGTTCTTGTCGATCAGGAAGGAGCCGCGGAAGGCGACACCGGCGGCGCCGAATTCGACGTCGTAGGCGCGGCAGATTTCGTGCTTGATGTCGGCGATCAGCGGGTACTGGACCTGGCCGATGCCGCCCTTGTCGACCGGAGTGTTCTTCCAGGCGAGGTGGGTGAATTGCGAGTCGATCGAAACACCGATCACTTCAACGCCGCGCTGCTTGAATTCGGCCAGGCGGTGGTCGAAGGCGATCAGTTCGGACGGGCAGACGAAGGTGAAGTCGAGCGGGTAGAAGAAGATAACGGCGTATTTGCCCTTGATCTGCTCGGAGAGCTTGTATTCCTTGATTTCGTTGTTGCCAAAAACGGCGGTTGCAGTGAAATCGGGGGCTTGCTTGCCGACGAGAACGGCCATGGTTTTTCTCCTAGAGCTGATTTTTGTTGAACGATGGGGTAAAGAAAACTGCCTGGCATGATGCTGCAGCCTCCTTAGTCAGGATAGCCGCTCTGCAAGTTCCCGGCAAATTACAAAGTCGGCCGCTGTTCGAAGCCGTGCAGCGCTTCTCCACCCTCGCCGCCATCGCCGACGCGCCGCTCGGTCGCGACGACACGCTCGACGCGGGCCGCCGGCGGGCCTTCGTGGGCCCAGGCGGTGAGCCGTTCCACCGCGTCCGGCAGGCCTTCGATCAGGGCTTCGACGCTGCCGTCGCTGCGGTTGCGCACCCAGCCGCGCAGGCCCAGCGCTTCGGCCGCGATACACAGCGAGCGGCGGTAGCTGACGCCTTGCACGCGGCCGTGAATGGAAAGATGGCGGCGTACGGTATTCATGTTTTCTCCTCAAGGGGTCCGGTTTTTCTCGACGACATTATTCGCCTTTTTTGATCTTTTACTCGCGCGTTCGCCAAGCCGGATAAATGGCCAGCAGGAACACCGCGGCGAGGACCAGGAAGCAGTCGCTGAATGCCGCGTCCTGCACCTGTCGGATTGTCTGCCCCGCTTGCGGGCTGCGCGAGCTCAGCCACTCGAGCAGGATGGACAGCACGTTGACGCCGATGGCGCCGCCCAGTTGCCGGAAAAAATTCACCGCCCCCGAGGCCTGCGCGAGATGCTCGGGCGCCACCGTTTTCAGCGCGCCGATGTTGAGTGAGGGGATCGTCGTGCCCGGACCAACCCGGCCGATCACGATCCACGTCGCCAGCGCGATGCCGCCGGGCAGCAGCAACATGCCGGAGCGGCCGGCGTCGTAGTGCATCACCGCCTGCACGAAGATCGCCGAAGTCGCCAGGATGAGCGTCAGCGTGACGAGCCAGCGATAGCGGGCGTCCGGGGAAGGCGATTCTTCGGCGAGGGGCATTTTTTCGGATCGCCGGATCGTCGGGATGGCGAACGGATCGCCCGGGTGCCGCTTTGGCGAGATCAGGAAGGGGCGCCGGCGCCGCCGCCGAGCATTCTGACTTCGTATTGCGGCAAGGCGATGGCGATGTGCCGCGCACCGAATGTCTCCAGGATCGTCTTGTTGATCTCGCTGATCGCCGCGTCATAGTCGGGCACGCTGACCCACGGTGTGACGCTGATCGTGATGCTCGATTCGGCGAGGCGGGCGACCCCGAGTTCCGGCGCCGGATCGCGCAGCACACGGGGATTGGCCTGCAGAATGCCGGTGATCAAGCCCAGGGCGGCGTCGACATCGGTGCCGTAGGCAACGCCCACGGTAATACCGAGCCGCCGGATGCGGCCGTAATTGTGCAGGATCTCGCCGACGATCTTGCGGTTCGGGATCACCACCTTCGAGCGGTCCGAGTGCCCCAGCGTCGTGCTGAACAGGCTGATGTCGAGAACCTCGCCTTCTTCCCTGGCGATCGAAATGTAGTCGCCGACGTGGAAGGGCCGCGTGAAAATGATGGTCAGGCCCGCCGCGACATTGCCGAGAATTCCCTGCATCGCCAGCGCGACCCCCGCGCCGGCGACGCCGAGGCCGGCGATGAGCGGCAATAATTCGATGCCGAGGTTTTGCAGCGCCATGATTGCGAAGAGCCCGAGGACCAGGATCTGCGCAATGCGCACCAGCAAGGCGCGTACCGGCGTTTCGAGCTTCAGTCGCACGAGCAGGCGCTCCAGGATGCTGCCCGCCCAGCGCCCGACCATATAGCCGGCGACCAGAATGGCGATCGCGACGATCAGCTTCGGCCCGAACCTGATCGCCATGTCGAGGGCGGAAGCCCGCACCTGATCGAGCGACTGTAGCGAGTTGTCCATGAAAAGCCCCTTCTCTTTGGTTCAGCCAATTCGTCCGTTCATTTCTGGCTGCATCGTGCCACTACGCAAATGGGATGGCAATCAGGAGCGAGATTCTTCGGCCTGTTGGTGCGAGCGACATTAGCGCCCGAACGCCGGGGGCGCTGCCGGGTAAGTTGAGCGTGGCACGGCATTTGACATAGACTGTAGCGCATCGTCTTCTCGGGAAAGCCATGGAGACCGGTTTCCCCGGTCCGGGCTGCTCGCGCACGCCACAGGCGTGCGGTTCCGACGATAACAAGGGAGCACGGGAGGGGTATGGCGATGAATTCGACAGGGCGGCGATTGTTGCTGGCGATCTCTATGGCGAGCCTCGTTGCCATGGGCTCGCCCGCGGCTGGCGAGGAGGCGCGCGCCGAGACCGATAAACCGATCACCGCGGAAACGCTCCAGGCCGTGAAGGAAGGCGGTTACGTGATCTATATGCGCCATAGTTTGAGCGACCTCTCGACGCACGATCAGTTACCGCTGGTGAACCTGGAGGATTGCTCTAGCCAGCGAAACCTGACGGCGGAAGGGCGGTTGCGGGCGGCCGACATCGGCAAGGCGATAAAGCGGCTGCGCATCCCGGTCGGAGAAGTCCTCGCCAGCCCGTATTGCCGCACCAGGGAAACCGCCGAACAGGCTTTCGGCAAGGCCCTTGCGAGCCATGCGCTGCTCAACACGGCAAACCTCACCGATCAGGAGAAAGCCCCCATCGTCGCCGAACTGCGAACTTTGCTGGGGCGCCCGGTGCCGCCGGGCAGCAACCGCGTCCTGGTTTCCCACAGTTCGACCCTGTCCGACGCGACGGGGATTTTTCCGAAGCCGCAAGGCGTCGTCCTGGTTTTCAGGCCGGACGGCAACGGGAGCTTCCGGCATGTCGCGACGATAGCGCCGACCGACTGGGAAAAAATCGGATCTCCCCGGCGATGAAGAGGCGCTCCCCGTTTCTGCTGCGCCTGCTGTTGCCCACCATGCTTGTGCTGGGACTGCTGGGGGGGTTGATTTCGTGGATGCTGTTCAGTCTCCGGGCGGATTTCGGTGGCTTGGCCGAAGCGCAGCATGTGGAGATGAGCGAGCTGAGTCGGGCAACCACGTTGAATGAGCAGTTGATCGGCGTGCACGGACTCCTGACCGACACCCTCGAGGGGGCGGCTGCCGGGCGCCTCGACGAGGCCGCGGTGTACCGGCGCCACACCGCGTTGGTTGAGCAGTTTGCCGCCCTCGAGCCACAAGTCGGAGCCCTGGCGCAGGCCGTCGGCAAGCGGGGCGAGGCAGATGCCGCGATCGAGGCCGAGGTCGCGGCGATGATGCAGGCATTCAAGGCTTACCGGGCCATCGCCATCGGCGCGACGGAAATTGCCACCGTGGACACGCAAACCGCCAGCCGCAACAGCAGCCTCGCGTATCGCCAATTCACGGCCTTTGTGGCCGGCGCGAGGGCGGTCAGCAACTGGCATGTATCGTCGGTCCATCAGCAATTGGCGCGGGTGGATAAGGTCTTTAACCGGACGCTGGGCCGAATCGTCGGGATCAGCATCCTCGGATTTTTTCTCGGGATCGCATTCGCCCTTGTCGCCGCCAGCCGTCTAAGCGGATGGCTGTCCACCATCGCCGATGCGATGGGCGTCCTTAGCGCGAACCGCGGCCAGCATCTCGATTTGCCGCAGGTGGAAGCGTTGCGCGACGAGAGCGCAAAGGAAATTCGCGACCTCGCCGAAGCCGTGCTGTGCTTCCGGTCGACCTTGGCGGCGCTGGTGCAGCAGAAATCCATCTTGAACGCATTGCTCGACAGCATCCCCGATTGCGCGTGGATCAAGGACCGCGATTCGCGCTTTCTGGTCGTGAACCAAGCCTACGCCCGAACGCTGGGCCTGGAGCCGGATGAACTCGTAGGCCATGTCTCAAGAGAATTCTGGCCGCCGCGGGTTGCCGGTGAATTGATGGCTTTCGATCGGAATGTGATGGAAACCGGCCAGCCCCGTTGCGACGAGGTGTTGCTGAAAACCGCCGATGGGCGGGATGCCATTTTCGAATTGATCCGGACGCCGGTGCGCGGCGAGCATGGGGAAATATTCGGGACCGCCGGCATCGGACGAGACGTGACGGAGCGCAAGCGCACCGCCGAGGAACTCGACCGTCACCGCCATCATCTCCAGGGAATGGTGGTGCAACGCACTGCGGAACTGGCGGTGGCCAAGGACGCCGCAGAAAACGCCAATCGGGCCAAGAGCGAATTCCTCGCCACGATGAGCCATGAAATCCGCACGCCGATGAACGCCATCATCGGCTTTTCCAGCCTGGCGCTGAAGGTGGAAGGCGACCCGAAGCAAAAGGACTACCTGCAAAAAATTGCCGTCGCCGCCAGAAGTCTGTTGGTCATCATCAACGATATCCTGGACTTCTCGAAGATCGAAGCCAATCGCTTCGAGCTGAACAACACCGCTTTCGATCTGAAAACGCTGTTCAAGCAGCTGGAGGGAATGGCGGCCTCGCTGACCCAGGACAAGGAAGTGCGCTGCGATTTTTCGCTGGCCGCGAACGTTCCGGACAAGCTGCTTGGGGATTCGACACGGCTAAGCCAGATCCTGGTCAATCTGTTGAGCAACGCGGTCAAGTTCACCGACCGCGGGGGAATCCGGGTCTCATGCCGCACCGAGAGCATCGATGCCGAGTTCGCCGTGCTGCGTTTTTCGATCAAGGACGATGGAATCGGCATGACTCCTGAAGTGATTGAGCGCCTCTTTCAGCCCTTCGTGCAGGCGGATGCATCGACCAGTCGGCGTTATGGCGGCACTGGACTGGGCCTCGCGCTCAGCAAGCGATTGGTCGCCATGATGGGCGGCCAGCTAGAGGTGACGAGCGTGGCAGGGGAGGGGAGCACCTTCAGCTTCAGCGTGAATTTCGGTCTACCCGATGCCACGCTGCTGCCCGCTGCCGTGGCAAGCGGGGCGCTCGGCACGGCAGCGGTGTCCGCTCGAATGCAGGGCTGCCGGGTGCTTCTGGCCGAGGACAATGTCTTTAACCAGCAGGTTGCCGTAAGCATGCTGGAGGCCGCGGGGGTGAGCGTCGATATTGCGGTGGATGGTTCGGATGCCATCCGGAAAATGTGCAGCGCCGGACCGTATGATGCCGTTTTGATGGATATGATGATGCCCGTCGTCGACGGGCTGGAGGCTACCCGGGAAATTCGCCGGCATGAGGGCTTGGCCCGTCTGCCCATCATCGCGCTGACCGCCAATGCGATGCGGGTCGATCACGAGCGCTGCCTCGAGGCCGGAATGAGCGATTTTCTCGCCAAACCGTTCGAGGAAAGCGAGCTGCTGGCTATCCTGGCGAAATGGATCGAGCCCAGGTCGCCGCCGCCGGCCCGCCGATCGCTACCGGCCACCGCCGATAGCCCTCCGCCCGAAATACCCGCGCTACCGGGAATCGATACGGCCGCCTTCCTGGAAAGACTGAGCGGGAACGTCGGGGCTTTGCGGCCCTTGCTCCTCCTGTTTCAACGGCAACATGCGAATGCCGTTGATGGCATCCGGCAGGCGCTCGAAGCTTCCGATTTTCCGACGGCGGGCCGCTTGGCCCATACCGTGAAGGGGGGCGCCGCGCAGCTCGCGGCCAACGCCTTGAGCACCGCCGCTCTTCGCCTCGAGTCCGCCTGCTCGACCGGGGATCGCGACGATTGCTTCACCGTGCTCGAATCTCTCGCGACGGAGCTCGAGGTGGTCCTCGCTGGCCTGGTGGCGCTGGAGACACGCAGCGCCCTGCCGACAAGATAAAGGCACTGCCCGTCGCACGGGCGGCGCCGGCGTTCTCTTCGCCAAGACGGCGACGGAGGCCGGCCTGCCTATCTGCCTTATCGCGCGGCGGTCACCGACTGCGTGTCAAACCCTGCTGCACAAACGCTTCGAAATCGTCGAGCGCCAGCGGACGGCTGTACAGATAGCCCTGGATCACGTCGCATTGATGCACCGTGTTCAAGAAGTAGCGCTGTGCGTCGGTCTCGACTCCTTCGGCAACCACCTTGAGCTTCAAGCTGTGGGCCAGACTGACGATGGCCGCGCAGATGACCGCGGCGTTGTCGCTCGACTCGATGTTCATGACGAAGGATCGGTCGATCTTGAGCTGAGCCAGCGGCAGGCGGCTCAGATAAGACAGCGACGAATAGCCGGTGCCAAAGTCGTCCAGCGAGAAGCTGATGCCTGTCGCCTTCAAGGCGCTCATCTTGGCGATGACGTCCTCGACGTTGGATACCAGCATGCTCTCGGTCAACTCCAGCTTGAGCCGCTGCGGGTTGGCGCCGGTGCGGGAGAGAACCGCGAGCACCTGCTCGACGAAATCGGCCTGGTGAAACTGACGGGCGCTGACATTCACGGCGACCGTGAGATGGGCCATTTCCGTTCGGGTGGCCCAGACGGCCAGTTGCCGGCAAGCGGTTTCCAGCACCCAATGGCCCAATGGCAGGATCAGACCGGTTTCCTCGGCCACGGGAATGAACTCGACCGGCGACACCATGCCGTGTTGCGGATGCTTCCAGCGGACCAGCGCCTCGGCTCCAATGACCCGGTCGCTGCTCACCTGGGGCTGATAGTGGAGCAGGAACTGCTCCTGCTGCAGGGCCTGGCGCAAATTCTCTTCCATCGCGACACGGGCGCTGACGACCGCCTGCATTTTTGAATCGAAGAAGCTCAGTGCGTTGCGACCCGACGACTTGGTCTGATACATGGCGAGTTCGGCCTGCTGCAGCAAGGTCTCCCAGGCTCCCTTGCCTTCGTCGAACAGCGTGACGCCGATGCTGGCGGTACTGACGTAATTGCGCTCGGCGAAGCGGTAGGGTTCGTTGAGCATGGCGAGAATCTTCTCGCCCACGGTTCTCGCCTGGGCCGCCGCCTCCTCCAGATTCATGCTGAGGTCTTCCAGCAATACGACGAACTTGTCGCCGCCCAGGTGGGCAACGGTGTTGGCCTCGCGCCCGCTACGCGTGAGGCGCTGCGCGACCTGCAGCAGTAAGCGGTCGCCCTGGTCGTGGTTCAGCGTGTCGTTGATGTTCTTGAAGTTGTCGAGGTCGATGAACAGCAGCGCGCCACAGCAGCCGCTGCGCGAACTGACCGTCAGGGCCTGCTGCAGGCGCTCCTTCAGCAGCGCCCGATTGGGGAGTCCGGTCAAAGCGTCAAAATAGGTCAGGCGCCGAGCCTGTTGCGCCAGTTGTTCCAGCTTGCGCCGTTCTCCCGCCGCGCGCATCAGCCGGGTTCTTACCGCGCCCAGCAGTTCGTCGCGCAGGAAGGGTTTGGTCAGATAGTCGTCGGCACCAAGATTCATGCCGGCGCGGATATCGCTGTGTTCCGCGCGGGCGGTGAGAAAAACGAAGGGCAGCGACGCCGTCAGGGGGTCGTCGCGCAGCGCTTGCAGCAGTGCCGGCCCATCCATTTCGGGCATCATCGAATCGGCGATCACCAGGTCCGGCAGATGTTCGCGCGCCAGCGCCAGGGCTTCGCGACCGTCGGCGGCGGACAGCACCTTGTAGCCCTCGATCCGCAGCATACGCGTGATGTTGTCGCGAATCGGCGCCTCGTCGTCGGCCACCAGAATGGTGTGGCTGTTCGTCACCTGGCAGGCCGCGAGCGTGCTGTTGAACGATCCACCGGGCGGGCGATTCCCCTGGCAACTGGTCAGTTCGGTCGGCATCGGTCAGACGTCCCCTAGTCGGCGGCGGATCAGGGCAAGTACCTCCGCCAGATTAAACGGCTTGGTCAGGTATTCATCGGCGCCCAAAGCCAAGCCGGCCTTGCGGGTGTCGCCTTCGACACTGGCGGTCAGAAAGATGAATGGCACTTCGTTCCAGGCGAGATCGGCGCGCAGCCGCGCCAGCATCTCGAAGCCGTCGATTTCGGGCATCATCACGTCGCAGAGGATCAGGTCCGGATTCGCCGAGAGCGCCAGGGCCATTCCCTGCGCACCGTCTTCGGCCTCGAGTACCCGATAGTTCTCCAGATCGAGGAAGAGCTTCAGATTGGCGCGGATAAAGGCGTCGTCCTCGACGACCAGTATCGTTTTCATGTTGTTGTCTCCTTCGCCAGTTGCTTGGGCACGGTGACCGTAAACGTGGTGCCGCAACCCACTTCGGATTCGACACGAATCTTCCCGCCGTGCAACTCCACCGCACGCTTGACGATGGCCATCCCGAGACCTGTTCCGGCGATGCTACCTACATTCCGGGCGCGGTGGAAGGTCTCAAACAAGCGCGGCAGATGTTCGACCGGAATTCCGATCCCCTGATCGGCGATGCGGAAAATAATCTCAGTTGCGTTGCTGTCGATCTCGAAGTCAACCATCTGCCCGTTGGGGGAATACTTGAAAGCGTTGCTCAAGAGGTTGCCGAGCACGTGTTGCAGCAGCTTTTCGTCGAGCAATGCGAGCTCGTCGGGGAAAGTGCAGACATAGCGAAAGCGCGCCAGGCCATGACTCATCTGCCCCGCCGCTTTGGCCACCTCTTCCACCAGATTTCCGCAAAAGGCTGCGACATGCACCTGCCTCGGTTTGAATTCGAGTTGCCCGGCGTCGGCCTGGCCGATCACCAGAATCCCCTCCAGCATGTGCGTCATGCGCATGACGGCGGCGTCGATGCTGCCCAGGATCTCGTCCTTTTCTTCCTTGGGCAGCCGGTCGCTGTAATAGCGCAGCAGTTCGGCCGACGACAGGATGGTCGCCAGAGGGGTGCGAAACTCGTGCGAGGTCATCGAGACGAAGCGGCTCTTCAAATCATTCAGTTCGCGCTGCTGCTCGAGCACTCTGAGAATGTCCTCTTCCGCTTTGCGGCGCTCGCTGATGTCGATCATCGTCCAGATCACGCCGCGTGCCGGGTCGCACGGGAAAATGCTTTTGCCGAAAATCTGGGACCAGAAGATTTCGCCGTTCTTGCGTTTCAGGCGTCTTTCCGTGGAAAAAGCCTCACCCCTGGCCAGAGCCGGGTAGGCCAGCTCGCCGGTCTGCCGCCAGGATTCCTCGTCGGGGTAATAGATCTGGCTGCTCTGCCCGATCAATTCTGCAGGCGTATAGCCGAGCATGTCGGCAAACGCATGGTTGACGAAATGAAGGACCCGGCCGCTGCTGTGCGAGATACCGATCAGCGTACTCTGCAGGATGATTTCCCACTCGGCCGTCTTGCGCAGGAGCTGTTCCTCGAGTTCGCGGCGCTGGCTGATGTCCGATACCACCCAGACGGTTCCCCGCGCAAGATCGTTCGGATTAACCGCTTTGCCGGAGATGTGAGCCCAGAACGAAGCGCCGTCGGCGCGTTTCATCTTCACTTCGCCGCTGAAGGGCTGTCGCGCCTGCACCGCGTCGAGGACCGATTTCCCAACGGCAAGGTACTCTTCCCGTGACTGGAAGTAGGGCTCCAGCGATGTGCCGAACAAAGTGGCCGGGTCGGCGCCGAACAGTTGCCCGATGGCCTGGTTGGCCCACATCGGGCGTCCCTCCTGGTTGAGAAAGACGATACCGACGACGGCGTGCTCGAGTATGGTTTCCCGCTCCAGCAGCAATTCCTTGAGGTGCGCGTCAAGCCGCTGGCTCTCGGTGACGTCGGAGACGAAGCAGAGGGTGGCCGGTTTTTCCAGCCATTCGATCGGCACCGACGACAACTCGACCCACAGCGTCGGGCGGTCGTCGCCGGCCAGGCGGAACACGTTGTGTACCGCCTGCGCGTTTTGTTCGGCGGCAGCGAACAGCTCCTGGTCATCCGGGTGGATCAGTTCCTGGCAAGAACGGTCGATCAGCTCGCCCAGCGAACAACCGGTCATTTGCTCAAACCTCGGATTGGCAAAGACGATGTGCGAGTCCTGGACGACCAGGATGCCCTCCGATGCATTGTCGACCACCTGCCGGTATTGCTGCTCGGACTTGCGTAGCGCATCGAGCTGGTAGTACTCCAGGTGCTTGAACGACAGTTCGACGCTGTAAGCCATCCGGTTGAGCGAATCGGTGAGCTTGCCGATTTCGTCGTTGGAAGTCTTGACCAGCCGGTGGCTGAAGTCGCCCTCCTCGATGCGTTGCAAGCCGGTGGTGAGGGTGGTGATGCGCCGGGTCAGGACCGAGGCCAGCCAGATGGCAACGGCGATCACGGCCAGGATCATGAGTCCGGTGGTCACGGTGAGATTGCGGGCGATGCCGGCCATCGTCTCGCCGACGCGCGCATGCAGAATCTCTTGTTGCTGCTGCATGTGTTGCTCGAATTCGCTGACTCTGGCGTTCATCCTGCTGCCGGCGAGCACGGCCGGCTGGCGGAATTCGTCGATGTTCGCGCCGATCGTGACATAGCCGAAGCCGCGCGGGGTCTTGCCGTACTGGCCGGTGCGATAGGGGATGGTCGCAGCGGTCGTGAGTTTCCAGACGCCCGACCACTGAATCAGGAAAGAGCCGGAGCCGCCTTCCTTGGTCAGGTCATGCCAGCCCTGGCACTGGGGCGCGAAATTGAGATAGCGGCAGTCGAGTCCGATGCTGCCGGCTTGGGTCAGCGCCTTGGCCGGTTTCCTGTCGCGCGACTGCCGGTCGAAGAGGGGCACGCCCGCCAGATACCGGCGCAGCGGCTGGCCGCTCTGCCGCCACTCGTCGTAAGTATCGGCCGGGAGCCAGGGCACGGCGTACTCGCCGCTGGCCGGGTCGATGCCGACGATGGAATGGTGGCGGGGGTGGGCAATGGCGCGGTCGCGGTAATCCCACATGAAGGCGTAGTTGCCTTCGCTGGCATCGGCAATCGCGGTGTAGCGGGCGGCGTTCGGCAGCACGTTGTCCGTGAAACTCATCACATGGGCGTGGTCGAGGGCGAGCGTGACATAGCCGATGATCCGGCCTTTCCTGACTACGGGCGTTGCCCAGCGGATGATGCCCTGAAATTTCTTGCCGACCGGGTTTTCCCTGCCGGCATAAGCCTCTTTTTCCGGACGGAAGGGGATGCCCAGACTTTTCGCCTTCTCGGGCGTGGCCGAACCGATGATGTGCGAGCCGACATAGGGGCCGATGACTTCCGAGACCCAGATTTGCCCGGGCTTGAGCTTCGCCACTTCGGCGAAATAGTCCTCGGCCTTGCAATAAGTGTTTTCGCGTTGCGACACGTCCAGCAGCGCGTGCGAGAGCGTGGAGTCGGTCGAAACCTTTATTTTCTCGCGCCCGTCGAGCCCGACGAAGGTGATCTCGTGGTAGAGCGGGCGCTGCACCGTGCGCTGGACCGATTCAGGAGGGCGATAGTGGAAATCCTGTCGATTCTCCGGGTTGCCGGGGAGCATTGCTGGCGATGGGGCTGGCGGTGCGGCGAGCGGAACCCAGCCCTTGCCGTCGTCGCCGAGTTTCCAGGCACCTGGGTCGATGAGTGCGCGGCTGCGGTTTTCGATAAGGCGGCGGTAGGCCGCCTCGTCCGGCTCCAACTGAGCGGCGAGCAGCGTGTCGCGGTCGCGGTCGTAAAGAAAATCAGCGGTGGCGCGCGCCGTGTCGGTGGTCAGGCGTTCGAGCTCCTCGCGGGCGCGGTCGTTGAGGGCGTGCTCCGCTTCTTCGGTGAAACTCTTGCCGACGCCGGTCGCCAGGCTGCGGACCTCGGTGCTCCAGCGATCGGCGAGCGCCGCAACGTTTCGCCCGAGTCCGGCGACCCCTTCCCAGGCGAGCAGGGCGAGCAGGATCAGGGGGATCACCTTGATCGCCAGGAACAGCGCGATCAGCTTGGCGCGGACTCCGAAGCGAGACAGGCTGAATTGCATGATTGAAGTCTCCGGGGCTGGTGGCGGCATATCGAGTGTCGGTGCAGTCTCGGCGGCAATTTCATCGGCATCGACGGAGGCTCTTGCGGAAAATCCTCACGGAAACGAGGGCGCCCTCATGCCGGGCGGCGCCATTCTTTGCGTCAAAATCGACCCGGGCGATTCTACGCTGCTGCAGTGCCGTATCAAATACCCCGGGGCTGCGTGAAATCGGAACGTGGCCTATTTTGTGCGATGCACCAATTATGTCACGGTACAATCGTTTCATATTTTGTAAAATGTTTCCGGCAAAAACGAAGTGACGAAGTGATTTTCGTTTGAAATTCCGCGCAAGCGATACCAAAACTATGACAAACGTTTGTTTATACCGCCGTTCAGGGATTGCTTCCCGCGGTCCAAGAGGTCAGGAAAGTGCTTAAGCCCAAGCTTACGGCAGGAAACGGGAGGCGGTTTCGACTCCTCGTGGTTGACGACCAGGAGGAAATGCGTAGCGCGCTCTACCGCATGCTTACCTTGGAAGGTTTCGAGGTGATTTTGGCGGCGAGCGGCAGTCGAGCCCTGGAATTGCTGAATACCGCCTTTTTCGATCTGGCCCTGCTCGACGTTCACATGCCGGACATGGACGGCTTCGCCTTGCTCGAAAAGATCCGGGAGAGACCCGAGTCGCTGACGCTGCCGGTCATCATGGTGACCGGCGCCGGCGACACCGAGAGCGTCCTGTCGGGGAAGAAGCTGGGGGTCAGCGATTATCTGGTGAAACCCTACCGGATGGCCGGCTTGTTGTCGCGCGTGGAACGTTGCCTGATGTCCGTCGGCCAACTGGCGAAATCATAGCGGGGCGGCACGTCCCGGCCATCGCTTCGGCTCCCGTCAGCTCGCCGCCGGCGCAATCGCGGTCAGGATGCCCTGCATCAGTTGCAGTGGGGTGGGTGGGCAGCCGGGGATGGCTACGTCGACCGGGATGACGTTGGCGACGCGGCCGCAGGAGGCGTAGCTTTCGCCGAACAGGCCGCCGGTACAGCCGCAGTCGCCGACCGCGACGACCAGCTTGGGCGACGGCGTGGCGTCGTAGGCGCGTTTGACGGCGACTTCCATGTTCCTGGCGACCGGCCCGGTGACCAGCAGGAGGTCGGCGTGGCGCGGGCTGGCGGCGAATTTGATGCCGAGCGCTTCGAGGTTGTAGTAGGGGCTGTTCAGGGCGTTGATTTCGAGTTCGCAGCCGTTGCACGAGCCGGCGTCGATATGGCGGATGACTAGCGCGCGACCGAGCTGGCGGGCCATGGCGGCGGAGAGGCGCTGCGCGGTGACGCGCAGGGCTTCGTCGGGCGCCGGCGCCGGTTCGGTGACGACGCCAGCGCGCAGAATCTGTCTGAGCATCGGGATCATTAGAGGTCCTGTCCGGCGTAGGAGAGGTTGAAGGATTTATTGATCAGCGGGAAGTCGGGAACGATGTTGCCGATGATCGCGTGTTCGAGTGCCGGCCAGTTCTGCCATGAGGGGTCGTGGCAGTGGCAGCGGCGGATGCTGCCGTCGGCGCCGGTTTCCAGGGCGACCAGCACGTCGCCGCGCCAGCCTTCGATCCAGCCGTAGCCCTGTTTGTCGGCTTCGCTGCGCAGGTCGCTGCGGATATTTCCCGCCGGCATGCCGTTTACGGTCTCGCGGATCAGGCGCAGCGATTCGGCGATTTCGGCGAAGCGCACGAGGACGCGTGCGGCGACGTCGCCGTTGCGGTGCGTCGACATTCTGGGCGCCAGCGTTTCGTACGGCGCGCACGGATGCCGGCAGCGCAGATCCCATTCCTGCGCGCTGGCGCGGCCGGCCAGGCCGATCACGCCGAGGCGCTGGGCGAGTTGCGGCGTGATGCGGCCGGTCGTCAGAAAGCGATCCTGCAGGCCGGCGTGTTCGTCGTAGATGTTCTTCAGCGTACGGACTTCGCGGCCGATGCGGTCGCACTGCTCGATGATCGCCTGGCCGCCCGCGGCGTCGAGGTCGACGCCGACGCCGCCGGGAACGATGCGGTCCATCAGCAGGCGATGGCCGAACAGTTCGGCGTTGAGGCGCAGCCAGTCCTCCTTCAGGCGCATGAACTGCATCAGGCCGAAGGCCAGCGCCGCGTCGTTGCCGAGGAAGCCGAGGTCGCCGAGGTGGTTGGCGATCCGTTCGCGCTCGAGCAGCAGGGCGCGCAGCCAGACGGCGCGCGGCGGCGGCGTGCAGCCGGCGATGGCTTCGGCGGCCTGGCTGTAGGCCCAGGCATAGGCGACCGTCGTGTCGCCGGAAACGCGCCCGGCGAGTTTGGCGCCATCGCTCAGCGACATTCCGACGAAACGCCGTTCGATGCCCTTGTGCTTCCAGCCCAGACGTTCCTCAAGACGCAGCACGAGCTCGCCGACCACCGAGAAGCGGAAGTGGCCGGGTTCGATCGTGCCGGCGTGAATCGGGCCGACCGCGATTTCGTGCACGCCGTCGCCCTCGACGCGGACAAAGGCGTAGTCCTCGTTCTGCGCCGGAAAGCGCGCGTCCGGCGTATCGCGGCGCAGCGGGAAATAGTCGGCCGGCCAGTTGGCGTGGCGCAGCCAGGGGCGCCGGTCTTCGCCGATCGGGGCGGCGCCGATCGTGTCGTGCACGGCGCGCTGCATGCGGTTGGCGACCGGGAAAATCAGCGACAGATCGGGAAATTCCGGGTGCTCGGTCGATAGCGGCAGGGTCAGGCAGACCAGCCCTTCGGCGAGGTCGAGCGCGACGTGCAGGGCGTAGCCGTGCTTGGTGTCGTTGACTCGGTCGTGGGCATCCGGGCGATCGCGTTCGTCGCTGCCCCACAGCGCGACGAGGCGGCGTCCGGCGACCTGCGCGGCGGTGCAGAAGGCGTTCAGCTCGCGCGGGCCGACGCGTGCGCTCCAGCTCGGCGTGGCATGGCCGGCCAGTGACTGGAATTCGATGGGTTGATCGAGGAAGCGCATGGAGGTCCTCAGCCGATCAGTTTGGCCGCCTGCCGGTACCAGTCGGCGAGGTAGGGCGGAATCCACAGGCCGAGCATCAGCACCAGCCCGAGATGCACGAAGACCGGCAGCAGCGCCGGGCGGTGCGGCAGGTCGGCGACGTTCGGCTCGCCGAAGACCATGCCCTGCACCTTGCCGAAGATCGCGGCGAAGGCGACGCCGAGCGCGACGAGCAGGAAGGGCGTGGCCCACGGGTAGTGCTTGATCGCCGTGGTGAGGATCAGGAATTCGCTGGTGAATACGCCGAACGGCGGCATGCCGAGGATGGCCAGCGAGCCGAGCATCATGCCCCAGCCGATGGTCGGCGAATGCTTGAGCAGGCCCTTGATGTCCTCGATCACCTGCGTGCCGGCCTTCTGCGCGGCGTGACCGACGGCGAAGAAGATGGCCGATTTGGTCAGCGAGTGCACGGTCATGTGCAGCAGGCCGGCGAAGTTCGCCACCGGGCCGCCCATGCCGAAAGCGAAGGTGATGAGGCCCATGTGTTCGATCGACGAATAGCCGAACAGGCGCTTGACGTCCTTCTGGCGGGCCAGATAGAAGGCGGCGACGACCACCGAGAGCAGGCCGAAGCCCATCATCAGGTTGCCGGCGAAGTGCGTCGGCAGTGCGCCGTCGACCAGCACCTTGCAGCGGATGATGGCGTACAGCGCGACGTTGAGCAGCAGGCCGGAGAGTACGGCGGAAACCGGCGTCGGGCCTTCGGCGTGGGCGTCGGGCAGCCAGTTGTGCAGCGGCACGAGGCCGGTCTTGGTGCCGTAGCCGACGAGCAGGAAAACGAAGGCCAGCGAGAGGACGGTTGGTTCCAGTTGCATCTTGACGGCGTCGAGGTGCGTCCACAGCAGCGCGCCGCCTTCGTGGCCGAGCACGCGTTCGGCGGCGAAGTAGAGCAGGATGGTGCCGAACAGCGCCTGCGCGATGCCGACGCCGCACAGGATGAAGTACTTCCAGGCCGCTTCGAGGCTGGCCGGCGTGCGGTAGAGGGCGACCAGCAGCACGGTGGTCAGCGTCGCCGCTTCCATCGAGACCCAGAGAATGCCGAGATTGTTGGTCGATAGCGCGGTCAGCATGGTCCCCATGAACAGGTGGAACATGCTGTGGTAAAGGCGCAGGCGGCCGGTCGTCAGGCGGCCGTGATCGTGCTCGACGCGCATGTAGGGGCGCGAGAAGAGCGAGGTGGTGAGCCCGACCAGCGCGGTCAGCGTGATCAGGAAAACGTTGAGCGGATCGACGAAGAACTGTTCCTCGAAGAGGATCATCGGCCCTTCGCTGACCACGCGCGCGGTCAGCACACAGGCGGCGAGCAGCGTGACCAGGCTGCCGGCCGCGTTGATTTCCGCAGCGCCGCGCCGGTGGCCGATCAGCGCGAGCAGCAGGCCGGTGGCGAAGGGCGTGGCGAGGACGAAGGCGAGTTCCAGCATGTCCTTACTCTTCCCTGACCTTTTCCATATGCCGGGTATCGAGGCTGTCGAACTGCTCGCGGATCTGGAAAAAGAAAATCCCGAGAATCACCATGCCAACCAGCACGTCGAGCGCGATGCCGAGTTCGACGACCATCGGCATGCCGTAGGTGGCGCTGGTGGCGGCGAAGAAGAGTCCGTTTTCCATGGCCAGGAAGGCGATCACCTGCGGCACCGCCTTGCTGCGCGTGATCATCATCAGGAAGGCGAGGAGTACGCAGGCCAGTGCGATACCGAGCGTCGCGCGCGTGATGGTGCCGGAGAGCTGCGAGATCGGCTGCGCGACGTTGAAGGCGATGACCACCAGCGCGATGCCGGCGAGCATGGTGGTCGGGATGTTGATCAGCGTTTCGATGTCCCATTTTACCGACAGCTGGCGGATCAGCCGGTGCAGGATGTAGGGCAGCGCGACGACCTTGAGCACGAAGGTCAGCGCTGCCGACCACAGCAGGTGCGTCTGGTTGGTGCTCAGCGCGACGACCAGCGTGGATACGCTGAGCACGGCGCCCTGCAGGGTAAACAGGTTGATCAGCGTGATGATGCGGCGCTGCGCCAGCATGGCGAAGCCGAGCAGCAGCATGATCGCCGCGAACAGGTTGATCAGCTGGCCGCTGAGCAGCGGGCTCATTGGCCGCCCTCCAGCAGCAGATGCACGAGCATGGCCAGCACGGCGAGCAGGAAGGCGGTGCCGAGAAATTCCGGGGCGCGGAAGATGCGCATCTTGGCGCTGATCGTCTCGATCAGCGCCAGCATAAAGCCGCCGATCAATAGCTTGCCGACGAGGACCGCGCCGGCGATGGCCAGCGCGGCTGGGTCGGCCGCTTCCGGGATGCCGAACGGGAAGAAGATGGCGATGCCCAGGCACGAGTAGGCGAACAGCTTGAGGCTGGCGGCCCACTCAATGAGCGCCAGATGGCGGCCCGAGTATTCGAGGATCATCGCCTCGTGGATCATCGTCAGTTCGAGGTGAGTGGTCGGGTTGTCGACCGGCACGCGGGCGTTCTCGGCCAGCGAGATGATGGTGAAGGCGACGCCGGCGAAGGCCAGGCTCGGATAGATCACGAACTCCCGGTGTGCCAGCGTTTCGACGATGGTCGACAGCGAGGTGGACTGGGCGATCAGCGAGGTGGTGAAGAAGACCATCAGCAGCGCCGGCTCGGCGAGAAAGCCGATCAGCATTTCGCGCCGCGCGCCGAGCGAGCCGAACGCGGTGCCGACATCCATCCCGGCCAGCGCGATGAAGACGCGGGCCAGCGCGAAGAGGCCGACGAGTGCGATGACGTCGGCGGCCGGCGCGAAAATCAGGTCGGTCGATAGCGTCGGCACGATCGCCGAGGCCAGCGCCATGCACGAGAAAATGATGTAGGGCGCGGCGCGGAAGAGCGACGAAGCGTTGTGCGCGAGCAGCGCATCCTTGTGGAAGAGCTTGATCAGCGTGTAGTAGGGCTGCAGGATCGGCGGCGCCGAACGGTTCTGGAACCAGGCGCGGCACTGGTTGACCCAGCCGGTGAGCAGCGGCGCCATGAGCAGGGCGACGACGAGTTCCAGCAACTGGGCGAAGAGAGCGTAGAAGTTCATCCGCGGGTCAATACCAGAAGCGTCAGCAGCGTGATGAAGCTGTAGAGCAGGTAGATGGCGATGCGCCCCTGCTGCAGGAAGGCGACCAGCCGGGTGCCGCGCTCGACCAGGCGGGCGACCGGCAGATAGAGCCAGTACCAGAACGGGTCCTCGACGACGACGCGGTAGCGCGGCTGGGCGTCGAAGGGCGACGGATGCTCGCGCGTCAGGCGGAAGAAGGGCGAAAAGATCTGCCGGATCGGCTGGCCGAAGCCTTCCGCGGTGTCCTGCATGCGCCCGGTTTGCTGCGGGAAGCCGCAATCCCAGGCGTCGCCACGCTGCACGCGGCCGTGGTAGAAGCGGCGTACGGCGAAGAAAACGAAGAGCGTAAAAATGACGATGCCGCCGAGGAAAATCGCCGGGCTGTAACTGGCCCGCGCTTCGCTGATCGGCGCCAGCAGCCACCAGCCGTGGCGGCCTACCGCGTCGCGCAGGCCGCTACCGACGAGTAGCGTGGTGACCGGATCGAGCAGGGCGATCACGGCGTTCGGAAAGAGGCCGAGCAGGACGCAGCCGGCGGCCAGCCAGAGCAGGCCGATGCGCTCGAGACGGCCAGCGTCGTGGGCATCCGCAAGTTTTGCCTCGCGCGGCTGGCCGAGAAAGACGACGCCGAAGAACTTGATCATGGTGAAACCGGCGAGCGCCGCGATCAGCGCCAGCGCGGCGGCGGCGACCGGCAGCAGCATGTTGAGATAGCCCTGCGGCAGCCCGGCAGTGAACAGGAAACTCTGCAGCAGCAGCCATTCCGAAACGAAGCCGTTGAGCGGCGGCAGGCCGGTCGCGGCGATCACCCCGATCAGCGCCAGCCAGGTGACCCACGGCATGCGGTGGATCAGGCCGCCGAGCTTGCCCAGGCTGCGCTCGTGCGTGGCGTGCAGCACCGAGCCGGTGGCGAGGAAGAGCAGGCTCTTGAAGAAGGCGTGGTTGAGGCAGTGGTAGAGGGTGGCGGTGAGCGCCAGCGCGGCGAGCAACGGCATGTCGAAGGACTTGAAGAGCAGCGTCAGGCCGAAGCCGACGAAGATAAGTCCGATGTTCTCGATCGACGAATAGGCCAGCAGGCGCTTCATGTCGGTTTGCACGGCCGAGAAGACGACGCCGAAGATCGCGCTGACCAGGCCGAGCACCAGCAGCAGCACGCCCCACCACCAGAGCTGCACCTGCAGCAGGTCGAAGCTGACGCGCAGCAGGCCGTAGATCGCCGTCTTCAGCATGACGCCGCTCATCATCGCCGAGACCGGCGAGGGCGCGGCCGGATGTGCTTCGGGCAGCCAGACATGCACCGGCAGTATCCCGGCCTTGGCGCCGAAGCCGAACAGCGCGAGCAGGAAGGCCACGGTCGGCCAGATGCCGGCGTCGGAGAAGCCGCGCATGGCGTCGAAGGTGTAGTCGCCGCTGCTGCCCGCCAGCACACCGAAGGAGAGCAGGATGCCGACTGCGCCGATGTGGGCGAGCAGCAGGTAGAGATAGCCGGCGCGCCGGATCTCGGCGTTGCGGTGGTCGGAGGTGACGAGGAAGAAGGAGGTCAGGGCCATGGTTTCCCAAGCCACCATGAAGGCGTAGGCGTCGTCGGCGAGCAGCACGCCGCCCATGCTGGCGAGAAAGACGTGGTAGAGCAGGCACTGCAGGCCGGGTGCCGTGCCTTCGCCGTGGCGGAAATAGCCGGCGGCGTAAATCGAAATGCCGGCCGCGGTGGCGCCGAGCAGGAAGAGGAAGAAACTCGAGAGCGCGTCGAGGCGCAAGTGGAAGGGCAGATCGGGCAGGCCGAAGGCGAGAATCACGACCTGCGGGCCGGCGATCATGCCGGTCAGGGCGAAGAAGGCGAGCGCCACGCCGCAGAGCGCACCGAGCGGAAACAGGATGCGGCTGATCAGTGTGAAATTGCGCGGAAAGACGATGCCGAGCACGGCGATCGCCAGCCAGCTCAGGATGGCGATCATGATCCGTTCGAGCGGCAGCATCTCGGGCATTGGCGGGCGCGCGGAAAAGTCTACAAGCTAAATGGCGAAACTGACGTAAAGCTTACTGGCCCGAGGGGTTTTCGGATTGGCGTTGATTTCGTCGATGTTTTTGCATTTTTCTTTGATTGAAATTATATTCAGTTTATATTTGTTTGCAATTGTAATTTGATTAACATTTAAATCTCCGAGGTGTGTTTTATGGAAAGCCGGACCGCCAGGCTGACGATATTGATCGATCCGCAGAAGAAGCAGCTTTTCGAGGAAATTTGCGCCGCACAGGATCTGACCCCCTCGCAGGTGGTGCGCAAACTGGTTCGCCAGTACGTGATCGAGCATGCGGGAAATCGCGAGCTTCCCGAATGGATGCTGGCGCCCGCCGCCAAGAATGAAACCGTCACGCCAAAGGGCTGACTGCTCAGCGAGGGGAATGCCGTGGAGTTGATTGCGCACGTATCGGTTCGTCGCCATCTGATTGAAAGCGCGCGCGAGCGGGACTCGGCTTATGGTCCGGCGAAGCGCGTCGCGGTTTTTCGCGTGCTCGGCCGATCCACCCGGCAAGCGCTGAAAGTCCTGGGAGCCAATACCGGATGGCCGGGGAGCGATTCGACGATCGCGCTGGCGCTTGGCGCCGACGCGCTGAACGACGATCAGGCCGAAGTTTGCCAGGCAGTTATCGCGGAATGCCGGAGCCGGGCAATGGAGTGCCTGATGTGCGGCAGTGACCTGCCGCAGTTGCGCCGGCGGATCGCGCCGGAACTGGCGACGAACCGGTGGTTCCCGACGGTCGCGGAGATGGTCCAGCAGCTCGGCAAGGAAGATGCGCGGCAGCTCGGACAGAGCCCGGAAAAGCAGCAGGAGAGCGACGCGGAGAACAAAGCCTGGCGGCGGCAAGCGGCCGCCGGCGCTTTCGTTTAGGGACGGTCGTCGCCGTCGCGCGGCTGTTTGAGCATCTCGCGCAGGACCTGTGCGGCGGCCCAAACCATCAGCGCAATGCCGACAACGATGGCCAGGCCGGCTTCGAATGCGTTGCCCGGAAAGTTCGGGACGAACAAGTCCTTGCCGGTCTTGAACCAGGCGCCGCCGGTGGCGAAGATGACCATGCCAGCGACATCGAACAGCGCGTAGAACAGCACCATCGGCGTGAGCTTCGGGCGCATCGTTCTTTTCACGGGGGCTGCCTCTTATTTCACGCGCATGCCGGGCGTGGCGCCGGCGTCGGGCGAGAGCAGGAAGATGCCCGGCGTCTGACTTTCGGGATCGGAGGCGGCGAGCACCATGCCCTCGCTCATGCCGAACTTCATCTTGCGCGGCGCGAGGTTGGCGACCATCATCGTCAGCCGGCCGACCAGCTGCGCCGGGTCGTAGGCCGCCTTGATGCCGGCGAACACCTGGCGCGTGCCGAGCGGGCCGATGTCGAGCACGAGGCGCACCAGCTTGTCGGCGCCCTCGACGTGCGAGGCTTCGGCGATGCGGGCGATGCGCAGGTCAACCTTCATGAAATCGTCGATCGCGATGTGCGGGCCGGCGTCGGCTGGCACGGCGGCCTGAGCGGTGGCGACGGCGGCGGACTTCTCCTGCTTCTCGGCGTGTTTTTGCGGCGCCGGCTGCGGCGTCGGCGCCAGCGAATCGCGGTTGGCCTCGACCAGCGCATCCATCTGTTTCTTGTCGACGCGGGTCATCAGGTGCTCGTAGGCGTTGATCGCGTGGCCGGCGGCGAGCGTGCTGCCGGCGTCGCTCCAGGCGAAGGGGGCGACGTTGAGGAAAGCCTCGACGCGGGCGGTGAGCGCCGGGAGGACCGGTTTCAACAGGATGGCGAGCTGACGGAAGAGGTTGAGCGCGTTGGTGCACGCGGCGTGCAACTCGGCTGCGCGGCCCTCCTGCTTGGCCAGTTCCCACGGCTTGACGCTGTCGACGTACTGGTTGGCGAGGTCGGTGAGGGCCATGATTTCGCGAATCGCCTTGCCGAATTCGCGGCCTTCGAACAGTTCGGCGATGCCCGCACTGCGTTCGCGAATCGCGACGAAAGCCGGCAGCGACTCGTCGCAGGTGGACAGCTGGCCAGCGAAGCGCTTGACGATGAAGCCGGCCGAGCGGCTGGCGATGTTGACGAATTTGCCGACGAGGTCGGAGTTCACGCGCGCGATGAAGTCGTCGAGGTTGAGGTCGAGGTCTTCCATCGTGTTCGAAAGCTTGGCGGCGAAGTAGTAGCGCAGCCATTCCGGGTTGAGTCCCTGCTGCAGATACGATTCGGCGGTGATGAAGGTGCCGCGAGACTTCGACATCTTGGAACCGTCGACGGTCAGGAAACCGTGCGCGAAGACCTTGCTCGGCGTGCGGTAGCCGGCGTGCTCGAGTTCGGCCGGCCAGAACAGCGCGTGGAAGTAGAGGATGTCCTTGCCGATGAAATGGTAGAGCTCGGTCTGCGAATCGGGCTTCCAGTATTCGTCGAAGTCGAGGCCTTTCTTCGCGCACAGGTTCTTGAACGAGCCCATGTAGCCGATCGGCGCGTCGAGCCAGACGTAGAAGTACTTGCCCGGCGCGTCGGGGATCTCGAAGCCGAAGTAGGGCGCGTCGCGCGAGATGTCCCAGTCGGTGAGATTGTTCTCGCCTTCGGCGCCCAGCCACTCCTGCAGCTTGTTGGCGGCTTCGCTCTGCAGCCGACCCTCGCCCTGCGTCCAGCGGCGCAGGAATTGCTGGCAGCGCGCGTCGGAGAGCTTGAAGAAGAAATGTTCGGACTGGCGCAGCTCGGGCTTGGCGCCGGAGACGGCCGAGTACGGCTCGATCAGGTCGTTCGGCGTGTAGGCCGCGCCGCAGCTTTCGCAGTTGTCGCCGTACTGGTCCTTGGCGTGGCACTTCGGGCACTCGCCCTTGATGAAGCGGTCGGGCAGGAACATCTGCTTGACCGGGTCGTAATACTGCTCGATGGTGCGCTTCTCGATCAGGCCGGCGGTCTGCAGGCGGGCGTAGATTTCATTGGCGCAGGTCCGCGTTTCTTCCGAGTGCGTCGTGTGGAAGTTGTCGAAAGCCACGTGAAAGCCCGCGAAGTCGCGCGAATGCTCGCCGTGCACGCGGGCGATCAGCGCCTCCGGCGTGATACCGTCGCGTTCGGCGCGCAGCATGATCGGCGTGCCGTGCGTGTCGTCGGCGCAGACGTACCAGCATTCGTTGCCGCGCATTTTCTGGAAGCGTACCCAGATGTCGGTCTGGATGTACTCGACCAGATGGCCGAGGTGGATCGCGCCGTTGGCGTAGGGCAGGGCGGAGGTGACGAGGATCTTGCGGGTCATGGGAGCGGGCTTATGAGAGCGGCGGTTGGCTGCAGTTGGCTGTTGCGCTTGCGGCAAAGAGCGCATTCTAGCAAAGTGCGGTCGACCGAGAATTCGGTTAAACTTGACGGAATTACTCGGGTATCTCTCAAGGAGCAAACAATGGCGGTAACGGTAGAGGCCGTACAGGCGGCGCTGAAGACATTGATCGACCCCAATACGCAGAAGGATTACGTCGCGGGGCGTGCGGCGAAGAACATCAAGATCGAGGGCGACGACGTTTCGCTCGACATCGAACTGGGCTACCCGGCAAAAACGCAGATCGACGGCATCCGCCGCGCGGTGATCAATCAGCTCAAGACGATTGCCGGGATCGGCAACGTCAGCGCCAACGTGACGACGAAGATCGTCTCGCACACCGTGCAGCGCGGCCTGAAGCCGATGCCCGGCGTCAAGAACATCATCGCCATCGCCTCCGGCAAGGGCGGCGTCGGGAAGAGCACGACCGCCGTCAACCTGGCGCTGGCGCTGGCCCAGGAAGGCGCCACGGTGGGCTTGCTCGATGCCGATATCTACGGACCGTCGCAGCCGCAGATGCTTGGCCTGACCGGCCAGCAGCCGCAGTCGAAGGACGGCGAGTCGATGGAGCCGCTCGAAGCCTACGGGCTGCAGACGATGTCGATCGGCTTCATGATCGACGTCGATTCGCCGATGGTCTGGCGCGGCCCGATGGTCACGCAGGCGCTGGAGCAACTGCTCAACCAGACGGCCTGGCGCGAGCTCGACTACCTGATCGTCGACATGCCGCCGGGTACCGGCGACACGCAGCTGACGCTGGCGCAGAAAGTGCCCGTGACTGGCGCGGTGATCGTCACGACGCCGCAGGACATCGCGCTGATCGATGCGCGCAAGGGGCTGAAGATGTTCGAGAAGGTCGGTATTCCGATCCTCGGCCTGATCGAAAACATGAGCATCCATATCTGCTCGAAATGCGGCAACGAAGAGCACATCTTCGGGCACGGCGGCGGCGAGCAGATGTGCAAGGACTACGACACCGAATTCCTCGGCTCACTGCCGCTGGAAATGTCGATCCGCGAGCTGGCCGATGCCGGCAAGCCGACCGTCGTCGGTGCGCCGGATTCGCGCGCGGCCGAAATCTACCGGACGATCGCTCGTCGCGTGGCGGTGAAAGTGGCCGAGCGCGCCAAGGACATGACGACCAAGTTCCCGAGCATCGTCGTGCAGAATACCTGAGCGCCGTCGTCGGCGTCGTCGGAATTGCCGCGTACAAAGCAGTTCCCCACAAGTCCCCGGAAACCGTAAAATAGCCGGCTTTATTCAACGGTATCCGGGTGACCAGCGATGTCAATCAAATCCGATAAGTGGATCCGCCGCATGGCGGAGCAGCACGGCATGATCGAGCCGTTCGAAGCGAACCAGGTGCGCCATGCTAATGGCCAGAAGATCGTTTCCTACGGTACATCGAGCTATGGCTACGATATCCGCTGCTCGAACGAATTCAAGCTGTTCACCAACATCAACTCGACCATCGTCGATCCGAAGAATTTCGATCCGAACTCCTTCGTCGAAGTGACCGGCGACTATTGCATCATCCCGCCGAATTCGTTCGCGCTGGCGCGCACCGTCGAGTACTTCCGCATTCCGCGCAGCGTGCTGACCGTCTGCCTCGGCAAGAGCACCTATGCGCGCTGCGGCATCATCGTGAACGTCACGCCCTTCGAACCCGAATGGGAAGGCTACGTCACGCTGGAATTCTCGAATACGACGCCGCTGCCGGCCAAGATCTACGCCAACGAAGGCTGCGCGCAGGTCCTCTTCTTCGAGTCCGACGAAATCTGCGAAACCTCGTACAAAGACCGCGGCGGTAAGTATCAGGGTCAGGTCGGCGTCACATTACCGAAAATTTGACCGCGTAAGCTGTCCCTTTTTTCACGCGGTTAGCCCCGCAGGAGCAAGTTCATGCGTTTCCATTTCCCCGTCATCATCATCGACGAAGACTTCCGTTCTGAGAATGCCAGCGGTCTCGGCATTCGCGCGCTGACCACGGCGATCGAGGAAGAAGGGATGGAGGTGCTCGGTGTCACCAGCTACGGCGACCTGACCTCGTTTGCCCAGCAGCAGAGCCGCGCCTCGGCGTTCATTCTGTCGATCGACGACGAGGAGTTCAGCACCGATACCGCCGACAAGACGATCGCCGAGCTGCGCGCCTTCGTCAAGGAAATCCGCTGCCGCAACGAGGAAATTCCGATCTTCCTGTACGGCGAAACGCGTACCTCGCGCCACATCCCGAACGACGTGCTGCGCGAGCTGCACGGTTTCATCCACATGTTCGAGGACACGCCCGAGTTCATCGGCCGCTACGTCGTGCGCGAGGCGAAGACCTACCTGAAGAGCGTGCCGCCGCCCTTCTTCCGCGCACTAACGCATTACGCCTCGGACGGCTCGTACTCGTGGCACTGCCCCGGTCACTCGGGCGGCGTCGCCTTCCTGAAAAGCCCGGTCGGCCAGATGTTCCACCAGTTCTTCGGCGAGAACATGCTGCGTGCCGACGTCTGCAACGCGGTCGAGGAACTCGGTCAGCTGCTCGACCACACCGGCCCGGTCGCCGCCTCGGAGCGCAACGCGGCGCGCATCTTCAATTCCGATCACCTGTATTTCGTGACCAACGGCACGTCGACATCGAACAAGATCGTTTGGCATTCGACCGTCGCGCCGGGCGACATCGTCGTCGTCGACCGCAACTGCCACAAGTCGGTGCTCCACTCGATCATCATGACCGGCGCCGTGCCGGTTTTCCTGATGCCGACGCGCAACCACTACGGCATCATCGGACCGATCCCGAAAGAGGAATTCCTCTGGGAAAACATCCAGAAGAAGATCGCCGCCAATCCTTTCGCCCGCGACGTGAAAGCCAAGCCGCGCGTGCTGACCATCACGCAGAGTACCTACGACGGCATCCTCTACAACGTCGAGGAAATCAAGGAGATGCTCGACGGCAAGATCGACACCCTGCACTTCGACGAAGCCTGGCTGCCGCACGCGGCTTTCCACGACTTCTACGGCGACTATCACGCGATCGGCGCCGATCGTCCGCGCTGCAAGGAGTCGATGATCTTTTCGACGCAATCGACGCACAAGCTGCTCGCCGGCCTGTCGCAGGCCTCGCAGATCCTCGTGCAGAACTCCGAAGACCGGCACCTCGACCGCGATATCTTCAACGAGGCCTACCTGATGCACACCTCGACCTCGCCGCAATACGCGATCATCGCCTCGTGCGACGTGGCGGCGGCGATGATGGAAGCGCCGGCCGGGACGGCGCTGGTCGAGGAATCGATCGCCGAAGCGCTCGACTTCCGCCGCGCCATGCGCAAGGTCGATGAAGAGTGGGGTGCCGACTGGTGGTTCAAGGTCTGGGGACCGGACGATCTTTCCGAGGAGGGCATCGAGGAACGCGAGGCGTGGATGCTCAAGCCGGGCGAGCGCTGGCACGGCTTCGGCATGGTTGCCGAAGGCTTCAACATGCTTGATCCGATCAAGGCCACGGTGATCACGCCGGGCCTCGACGTGGATGGCGATTTCGCCGATTCGGGCATTCCGGCCGCGATCGTCACCAAGTATCTCGCCGAGCACGGCGTGATCGTCGAGAAATGCGGCCTGTACTCCTTCTTCATCATGTTCACCATCGGCATCACCAAGGGCCGCTGGAACACGATGGTCACCGAGCTGCAGCAGTTCAAGGACGACTACGACAAGAACCAGCCGCTCTGGAAGGTGCTGCCCGAATTCGTCGCCAAGCACCCGCGCTACGAACGGATCGGCCTCAAGGACCTGTGCAACGAGATCCACGGTATTTATGCGGCGAACGACATCGCGCGCCTGACCACCGAGATGTATCTGTCGAACATGGAGCCGGCGATGAAGCCGGCCGACGCCTTCGCCAAGATGGCGCACCGCGAGATCGACCGTGTGCCGATTGACGATCTCGAGGGGCGCATCACCAGCATTCTGCTGACGCCGTATCCGCCGGGCATCCCCCTGCTGATCCCGGGCGAGCGTTTCAACGGCACGATCGTGCGCTACCTCAAGTTCGCGCGCGACTTCAACGAAAGATTCCCGGGCTTCGAGACGGACATTCACGGGCTGGTCAAAGAACTGGTCGACGGCCGGCCGCTGTACTACGTGGATTGCGTCCGCTGAAAACGCTTCGGAAATAAAAAAACGGCAGGGATCCTGCCGTTTTTTTTGCTCGAGCGCTTGTGGCTCAGAGGTGCAGATAGCCCATCGCCCCGGCCACCAGCCCTAGTCCGGTCGCCCCGTAAACGCCGGCCAGCAGCCAGCGTTTGCGCGTCAGCAGGGTGATCGCGGCGAGGGCGATCGAGATTTGCAGCAGCGTCGTGGCGAGCGCCCAGCGCTCATGTACGTGCATTTCGGCCTCGCTCTTGTGATCGGCTTCCTTGGCCGCGTCCTCAAGCTTGTCGGCCTCGACCTTGATTTCCTCTTTTTCCTTCTTGTAGCGCTCGACCGCCTGCCTGAATTTTTCCTGCGCTTCGCCCGTCGTCAGGGTGACCGAGAGTTCGGCGAGGTTCTGCTTGTTGCTCTTCGCCTGGTAATAGTTCCACTGGTTGGAAGCCGAGGTTTTCTGGATCGCCGCCTCGTTTTTGTAGAGCAGCGCGGCATTTTGCGAGTGGCCGCCCATGTAGCCGAAAATGGCGCCGACAGTCGATAGTATCGCCGTCAATACGGCGAGGCGCGACGTGAAATCGTCGCCGCCATGCTGCGCCACGTGCTCGACTTCATGATCGTGCGGGCCGTGTACGTGAAATCCGTGATCGGACATTGCTTGCTCTCCTTGATGCGTGATTTAGCGCCATAGACCCAACGGCTGGCACTAGCGGTGTTGATAAACGACGAAGGCGAATTCGATTCCCGATGTGCTGCGTTGTTCCGTGCGGGAAATTTCCTGCCAGTCGGCCGCCGTGACTTCAGGGAAGAAGGCGTCTCCCGCGCAGGTCTGCGCGACTTCCGTCAGGTAGAGGCGCTGCGCCAGCGGCAGTGCCTGCCGGTATAGCTCGGCGCCGCCGATGACGAAGGTTTCACCGTCATCGCCGGCCGCGGCGATTGCCTCCGGCAGGGAGTGGCTGAGCGTGGCGCCCTCGGCGACATATTGCCGGTCGCGCGTGACAACGATGTTGCGCCGGCCGGGCAGCGGCCGGAAGGCGGCGGGCAGCGATTCCCAGGTCTTGCGGCCCATGATCACGGTCTTGCCGCGCGTCGTCTCGCGAAAGTAGCGCATGTCTTCCGGCAGGTGCCAGAGCAGCTGGTTGTCCCTGCCGATGGCGCGATTCTGCGCCACGGCGGCGATGAGCGAGATCATGACGGTTTGCGGTTCAGAGACGGCGTTTGCGCAGGGTCTGGCAATGGGCGATCAGTCCGGCGGTCGATGAGTCGCAGCCGGTCGGCGGCGTCGCGCCCTCGACGGCGGGCAGCAGGCGCACGGCGAGCTTCTTGCCGAGTTCGACGCCCCACTGGTCGAACGGGTTGATTCCCCAGATCATGCCCTGGACAAAGGTCTTGTGCTCGTAGGCGGCGATCAGCAGGCCCAGGTGATAGGGATCGAGACGCGGCAGGACGAAGGTGGACGACGGCTGGTTGCCGGGGCACAGCTTGAGCGCCGAGTTCTTGTCGGAAGCCGTATCGGAATTGCCGAAGGCCAGCGCTTCGGCCTGTGCGAAACAATTGGCGAGCAGGCGTTCATGATGGCCGGGCAGCGGGTAGTCGCTTTCGACGAAGGCGTGGAAATCGCTCGGGATCAGCCGGCCTCCCTGATGCAGCAGCTGGAAGTAGGCATGCTGGGTGTTGCTGCCGGCGTCGCCCCAGATGATCGGTGCGGTGGCGTAGCCGAGGGGTTCCCCGTTCTGGCCGACGTTCTTGCCGTTGCTTTCCATTTCCAGTTGCTGCAGGTATTGCGGCAGGAAATGCAGGGACTGGCTGTAGGGCGAGATCGAGAGGTTGCCGGCGCCGAGGAAGTTGATGTTCCAGAGGCCGATCAGCGCCATCAGTTGCGGCAGGTTCTTTTCCGTCGGCGTGTTGCGGAAATGCTCGTCGAGATCGTGCGCGCCTTCGAGCAGGCGTTCGAAATTGTCCATGCCGATCGCCAGCGCAAGCGGCAGGCCCACGGCGGACCACAGCGAGAAGCGGCCGCCGACCCAGTCCCAGAATTGGAAGATGTGGTCCGGGTGGATGCCGAATTGCAGCGCAGCTGCCGGATTGGCAGTGACGGCGACGATCTGGCGCGCCATCGCCGTGTCGCTGGCATCGCCGGCGTGGGTCAATAGCCAGTCGCGCGCGGTGCGTGCGTTGGTCAAGGTTTCGACCGTGCTGAAGGTCTTGCTGGCGACCACGAACATCGTCGTGCGCGGGTCGAGCGTCTCGAGCACCGGCGCGATGTCGGCGCCGTCGAGATTCGAAACGTAATGCACGGCCAGCGCCGGGTGGCTGAAGGCGGAGAGCGCCGTCGTCGCCATGCGCGGACCGAGATCGGATCCGCCGATGCCGAGATTGACCACCGTGCGAATCGGTTCGCCGGCGTAGCCGCGCCAGTGCCCGGCACGCACTTCGTTGCAGAAGAAACGCATTTTGTCGTGCATGGCCCGCACGCCGGGCATGACGTTTTCGCCATTGACGAACATCGGCGTGTCGTCGTGCTGGCGCAAGGCGACGTGCAGCGCCGCGCGATCTTCGCTGGCGTTGATCGGCTCGCCGGCGAGCATGCGCTCGATGCAGCCGCCGAGATCGGCGGCATTCGCCAAGTCGACCAGCAGGCGGATGGTTTCGCGGTTCACCCGCTGCTTCGAGTAATCGAACAGGACGTCGCCCAGACGCAGCGAGAAACCGTAAAAACGCTGCCAGTCGGCGGCAAAAAGCTCGCGCAAGTGGAGCGGCTTGATTTGTGCGGCATGCGCAACGAGCGCCTGCCAAGCGGGTGTCGTATTGATGCTCATCGCTTCAGACGGCGACCGGCGCGGCGATGTGAGGGTGCGGATCGTAGCCTTCGAGGGTGAAATCCTCGAAGCGGAAGGCGAACAGATCGCGCACGTCGGGATTCAGCCGCATCCTCGGCAGCGCGCGCAGGTCGCGCGTCAGTTGCAGTTGGGCCTGCTCGAAATGATTGCTGTAGAGGTGGGCGTCGCCCAGCGTGTGCACGAAGTCGCCGGGCTGGTAGTCGCAGACCTGCGCCAGCATCAGCGTGAGCAGTGCGTAGGAGGCGATGTTGAACGGCACGCCGAGGAAGATGTCGGCGCTGCGCTGGTAAAGCTGGCAGGAAAGTTTTGGGCGCTGGTCGGCCGCGCCGGGCGCGGCCGGTGCGACGTAGAGCTGGAAAAAAGCATGGCAGGGCGGCAGCGCCATGCGCTCGACGTCGCCGGGGTTCCAGGCGGTGACGAGATGGCGGCGCGAGTCCGGGTTGTTCTTCAGCCCGTCGACGAGCTGGGCGATCTGGTCGATTTCGCGTCCGTCGGCGGTTTTCCAGTGGCGCCACTGGTGGCCGTAAACCGGGCCGAGGTCGCCGTTCTCGTCGGCCCATTCGTCCCAGATGCGAACGCCGTTTTCCTTCAGGTAGCGGATGTTGGTATCGCCCTGCAGGAACCACAGCAGTTCGTGAACGATGGAGCGCAGGTGCAGCTTCTTGGTGGTCAGCATCGGGAAGCCGGCGCCGAGATCGAAGCGCATCTGCCAGCCGAACACCGAGCGGGTGCCGGTGCCGGTGCGGTCCGCCTTGGGGTTGCCGTGTTCGAGGACATGGCGCATCAGGTCGAGATACTGCTGCATGCTTTTTCGCTGTCGATATAATCCGGAGGATTGTAATGGAATGGACCGGATGTGCCTATGCGTACCGAGTCGTGTAACAAATTGCTCGCCGAGTTGAAACTCTCGCCAAAACCCGCCGAGCTGCAGCGGGTTCGCCATACGCTGGTGGTCTTTCCGCGTACCGACGCATTGCCGGACGATCTCCTGGGCCGCGACCTGCTGCAGGCAACCTTGAGCCGGCGCGGCGAGAAACTCGCCGATCTGGCGAAGTCGCCGGTTTCGGCGGCCGGGGTCGATGGCGGCTTGTATGTCTGGGCCGTTTTCGACCTAGGGAAAAGCGCCTTCGAACGCGATACGCTGCTGTGCAAGGCCGTTTCCGTCCTGCTCGACGAAAATCCCGAAAGTCTCGTCATCGAAATCTGCGGCGATTCATGCGCCGATCCCGCGCTGCGCTCGGCCATGGCCGAAAGCGCCGCCTACGCCGCGTGGGTGAACGGCACGCCGCTGCCGGCGCAGCGCAAGAAGGTCGATCCGCCGCTCAAGCGGATTCTGCTCTGCGGCTGGAAAGGCGACCTTTTCTCCGTGGCGGCGCGCGCCGCGGGAAATGTCCTGGCCCGCCACTTCACGGCGCTGCCGCCCAATGAACTGACGCCGGCGGTCTATCGCAAGCGGATCGGCCGCCTGGCGCGCGAGGAGGGCTGGGAGATCGAGGAGTTCGATTTTGCGCGTCTGCAGAAAATGGGGGCCGGCGCCTTTGTCGCGGTGGCCCAAGGCAGCGGCGAGAAAGATGCCGCGATCGTCCGTCTTTCCTACGTGCCGAAGCGCGCTCGCGCCAGTGTGGCGCTGGTCGGCAAGGGGATTTGCTTCGATACCGGGGGGCACAACCTCAAGTCGGCAAAATCGATGGCCGGCATGCACGAAGACATGAATGGCTCGGCCGTCGCGCTCGGTCTGCTGCTCGCCGCATCGCGCCGGAAGTTGCCGCTGCGCCTCGATGTCTGGCTGGCGCTCGCGCAGAACCATCTGAGCCCCGAGGCCTACAAGCAGGGCGACATCGTCAAGGCGCTCAACGGCACGACGATCGAAGTGGTGCACACCGACGCCGAGGGGCGTATGGTGCTGGCCGATACGCTGACGCTGGCGGCCAAGGGCGTTGCCGGGAAGCCCGATCTGCTGATCGATTTCGCTACCCTGACTTATGACATGATCGTCGCCCTGGGTACGCGCTATTGCGGTGTTTTCGCCAGCGATGCGCAACTGGCGGGTGATGCATTGGCGGCGGGCGTGGCGAGCGGCGAGCGCGTCTGCCTCTTTCCGTTCGATGCCGACTACGAGGAAGAACTCGAGAGCAAGGTCGCCGATATCAAGCAATGCAGCCTGGAGGGCGAGGCGGACCACATTCTCGCGGCGCGTTTTCTCAAACGTTTCGTCGGTGAGCGGCCGTGGCTGCACGTCGATCTGTCGGCCGCCAGCAACGAAGGCGGACTGGGCGCCGTGGCCAGCGATCAGACCGGTTTCGGCGTTGCCTGGGGTCTCGATCTGCTCGTGCGCCGATTGGCGGCGCCGGCGGGCTGAACGGCAGTGAGGTGCTGTTGCTTGTGGCTGCGGCACTCTATACTCTCATCATCATTCACCTTTTCGGCGTTCGCTGGTGCCGGCCCTTGCGGCCATGGCGTCAGCCGGATGCGATGCTAGGGTTCCATGGTCCTGAATTTTTTCACGCAGCGTCCCGATCACCCGCTGGCGGATGCCAAGGAGTTGAAGCGCGTCATCGCCGAGGTGCCCTCAGGCAACGCCTTCAAGGCCGTCGATGAGATTGCCGGCTGGTTCGACTCATTGCTCCATGCCGACGATTTTCGCATCGATCACTATTTCGAAGTCGTGCAGCAGCTGGATGATGTGGCGCAGCCGCATCTGCGCCGTCTGACGCGTGACTACCTGCTCTCGCCACGCCTCTCGAAAACCGATGAACACCGCTTGTGGACCATCAGCTACGGCTATTGGGGCGCGATGGCCGGCCTCTACGCGCGTTGCCTGGAGCGCGTCAAACAGAATCCCAAGGAGCGCGGCAGCGAATCGCTCAAGCCGTCGTTGCCGCTGATTGCCGCGCGCCTGATGGCGGCGCATGTGGCGCAACTGAAATGGGTCGAATATCACTACGGTCTGGTTGGCGAGATCTTGTGGCAGGGGCTTGGACAAGCCTACCTGGCCGCCGAGGCGGCCGGCTATGCGCACAAGCCCTTGCAGCTCTATCCCAATAGCCCCGGCGTCACCAGCGTTGCAGCGCAGTACCTGCAGGCGCTGATTTTTCGCTCGTCGTCGATGGGCAGCCTGATGCCGCTTGAAATCGAACTGGCCGATCGCATGATCGTGCACTTCCTGCCGGGTTTCGTGTTCTCGGCCGACTGCCGCCCCGAGAGCGTTTATTGGGTCGATGTGGCGAGCGGTGCGCCGCCGATGCGCCTTGCGCGCAATCCCGGCGAAGTGACGCCGACCTTGCGTTTCTTCTCGCCGGGCAGCGTGCCGCAAGCGCTGAGCGAACTGATACACACGGTCGAGCGCGGCGACGTGCCGGAGAACCTCAACCTCGGTGGTCCTTATCCGGCGAAAGTGCTGTTGCCGGTGCTCAAGCATCTGGCGGTGTATTGGGCGCCGGTGCCCCCGCAGCGCCAGCACAAGCGTCATGCCGTGAAGACGCGCATTTCCGTTTTGCATGGTTTTGACGACAGCTTTACGATCTTCGCCGGCAACGTCGCGCGCTTGGGCAAGGAGCGCAATGCCGAGAGCTGGGTGGTCGAGAACGTCAGTCTTGGCGGTTTCGGTGCCATGGTTGACGATTTGCGCGGTGACTGGCTGAAGGTCGGTGCCTTGCTCAGTATGCAGCCGGAGGGTGGTGAGAACTGGGTGCTCGGCAGCGTACGGCGCTACAGCCGAGGCAGCGATTCGCAGGCGAGAGTCGGTATCCAGTCGCTCTGCCGGCAGGCGCAAAGCGTCGAATTGCGGCCGCGCACGACGGGCCTTTCGGCGATGGGGGCGATTCCCGGCATCTGGTTGCATGAGGGGAAGGTACCGGGCGAGGCGCGCATGGTGCTTCCCCCGGCCAGTTTCGATTTGCGCGAAAGCCTCGAATTTTGCCACGACGGAAAAAATTACCTGCTGACGCCGGTCGAACTCGAGGAGCGCGGCAGCGACTACGAAATCGGGCGTTACCACGAGCACATCGCCGATTAAGACCAGCCCTTGTTTTGCTGGCTGCGGGCCGACGCGAGATCAGGCGGCCGGTTTGGTCCGGATCGCCGATTTCGGCCGGAAGGCCTTGACCACGCTGTCGACGGTCTCGACGTAAGGGCCGCCGATCAGGTCGATGCAGTAGGGCACGGCGGCGAAGACGCCGTTCACCGTCGGCTTGCCGTCCGGTCCTTTCACCCCCTCCAGCGTTTCGCGGATCGATTTGGGCTGGCCCGGCAGATTGAGGATCAGCGCCTTGCCGCGCACGACGCCGACCTGGCGCGAGAGAATGGCGGTCGGCACGAAGTTCAGACTGATGCGCCGCATCTCCTCGCCGAAGCCCGGCAACACCTTGTCGGCGACGGCGAGCGTGGCTTCCGGCGTGACGTCGCGCGGCGCCGGACCGGTGCCGCCGGTTGTCAGCACGAGATCGCAAGCGATGTCATCGACGAGTTCGATCAGCGTTTTTTCGATCGATGCCTGATCGTCGGGAATCAGGCGCGTTTCCATGCGCCAGGGGCTGGCGAGCGCGCTGGCGAACCACTCGCGCAGGGCCGGTATGCCCTGGTCTTCATAGACGCCCTGTGAGGCGCGGTCGCTGATCGATACCAGACCGATCAGCAGTTCTTCAGTTTTTGCTGTGTTCATCGCTGTTATGGCCGTCGGATTCCTGGGCGTTGCCGCTCTCGAGTTCCTTGAGGAACTGGAAAATCGCGCGATAGCTGCGCGGCGGCTTGTTTTGCTCCTGTTCCTTGAGCGCGGAGCGGCGCAGCGAACGCAGATGCTGCATGTCGACCGACGGGTAGAGAGTGGCGATCTCGTGCAGCACTTTTTCGTCGGCGAGAAACTCGCTGCGCAGGCGCTCGAGGCGATGCAGTTTGGCCGTCTCGCCGGCCGATTCGCCGCGAACCAGTGCCAGAGCGGCGCGGATCGGCTCCGGGTCGACGTTGCGCATCAGCTTGCCGATATATTGCATCTGCCGGCGCTTGGCTTCGTCGTGTCGCGTCATGCGCTGCGCCTCGCGCACGGCGTCGCGCAGGGATTCCGGAATGTCGATTTTCTTGATGCGGTCGGTTGATAGCTCGACGAGCTCTTCGCCCAGTGTCTGCAGATCGTCCATCGCCTGTTTGCGCTGGGTTTTGGATAGGGGAAGCTGGTCTTCTTCGGGGCTGTTCATCGGCTTGCTACTCGCTTTTCGGTTTTGTTCGCGGTGCTTTTGCGGTCGGTACAATTTCGCGCAGGACTAGGGTGACTGCAGGGGCGCTGCAGGGTAAAAAGCCGGAACGGATGCTTCCCGGCGAACTGCTATGATAGCGACTTTCAACGCCGCCTTCCTCTCCTCATGTCGCCATCCTCCGTTTCCGCCGCGTCCGAATCCCGTTTCAGCCATCCGCTGGAGAGCCTGCAGGCGTTCGCGCAGGACGTTCTCGCGCATGCCGCCAAGCAGGGCGCCAGCGCTTGCGAAGTGGATGTCTCCGAAGGCTTCGGGCAGTCCGTGACGGTGCGCTGCAGCGAGGTCGAGACGATCGAATACAACCGTGACAAGGGGATCGGCGTCACGGTCTACATCGGTCAGCAGAAGGGCTACGCAAGCACCTCCGATTTCTCGCCGACCGCCCTGCGCGAAACGGTCGAAGCGGCGCTCAATATTGCCCGCTTTACCGCCGCCGATCCCTGCGCCGGTTTGCCGGAAGAGAGCCTGCTCGCCAAGGACAGCCAGCGTCTGCCGGATCTCGATCTCTACCATCCCTGGCTGCTCTCGGTCGAAGGCGCCATCGATCTGGCGCAGCGTTGCGAGCAGGCAGCTTTTGCAGTCAGTCCGCAGGTGACCAATTCCGAAGGTGCCACGGTTTCGATGCAGGAAGGGCAGTTCGTTTCGGCCAACAGCCTGGGCTTCATGGGCGGCTATCCGACGTCGCGGCACTATCTCTCCTGCTCGGTGATCGCTGGCAAAAACGACAAGATGCAGCGCGACGACTGGTATTCCACTTCGCGCGACCCGGCGGCGATCGCCACGCCGGAGGCGATCGGCGATTACGCCGCGCGGCGCGCCTTGTCACGGCTCGGGGCGCGCAAGATCAAGACCTGCCAGGTGCCGGTGCTGTTCGAAGCGACCCTCGCCACTTCGCTAATCGGCAGCTTTGTCCACGCGGTGAGCGGCGGCAGCCTGTATCGCAAGACCACCTTCCTCGCCGATAGTCTCGGCAAACGCGTCTTCTCGAAAAAAGTGCAGATCAGCGAACGCCCGCATTTGCGCGGCGGCCTGTCGAGCAGCTACTTCGACAGCGACGGCGTGGCGACGCATGATCGCGAGGTGATCGTCGATGGCGTGTTGCAGGGCTACTTCCTGAGCGCTTACACCGCGCGCAAGCTCGGCATGCAGACGACGGGCAACGCCGGCGGCTGCCACAACCTGATCGTGCAGCCCGGCAAGCGCGATTTTCGTGGACTGCTCAAGAAGATGGGGCGCGGCCTGCTGGTCACCGAACTGCTCGGGCAGGGCGTCAACTACGTCAATGGCGACTATTCGCGGGGCGCGGCCGGCTACTGGGTGGAAGGCGGCGAGATCGTGCACGCGGTGGAGGAGATCACCATCGCCGGCAATCTGCGCGACATGTTCCGCAATGTCGCCGCCGTCGGCAACGACGTGCTGGTCAGAGGTTCGAAGCAGGTCGGGTCGATTCTCGTCGAGCAGATGAAGGTCGCCGGCAATTAGCCGTCAGCCAGGTCCATTGTGATTTCGGCTCCGTGCTCCGGGGCCGAAATCGTTTTTGACCGAAGTTATGACATTGGTAACTTTGTTGTGCTGTTGAAGGCCTGCTCCGAAAAATGGCAATGTTTTCAATGAAACCAATGATTTGTTCTGTGTAATTATGAATGCAATTACGTGCAAATATAGTTGCAATCAGTTGCGAATCCTCATTCCGTAATCAGTTGCATTGGCTATAATCGCTCGGTCGTTCGTACAATAACCCGGAGGAGATTGTTCATGGAAAGACGTTCGTTTTTGAAAAAAGCGGGGGTCGGCCTGGCGGCCGGCGCCGTGGCGATGCCTGCAATCGCGCAAAGCGCGCCAACCGTCAAATGGCGTCTGGCATCCAGCTTCCCGAAGAGTCTCGATACGATCTACGGCGCCGCCGAAGTGATGGCCAAGCGCGTGTCGGATGCCACCGGCGGCAAATTCCAGATTCAGATTTTTGCAGCGGGCGAAATCGTCCCCGGTCCCGGCGTGCTGGATGCGGTGAAGGACAACACCGTCGAGATGGGGCATACCGCCTCGTATTACTTCTTCGGCAAAGACCCGACTTACGCTTTCGACTGCGCCATTCCTTTCGGCATGAATAACCGCCAGATGGATGCCTGGTTCCGCCACGGCAACGGCACCAAGCTGATGGGCGATTTTTTCGCCAAGTCCAATATCATTTCCGTTCCCTGCGGCAACACCGGCGTGCAGATGGGCGGCTGGTTCCGCAAGGAAATCAAGACGGTCGCCGACATGCAGGGCCTGAAAATGCGGATCGGCGGTTTTGCCGGTACGGTTCTCTCCAAGCTGGGCGCCGTGCCGCAACAGATTCCGGGGGGCGACATTTATCCCGCACTGGAAAAAGGCACGATCGACGCCGCCGAGTGGGTCGGCCCTTACGACGACCAGAAGCTGGGTTTCAACAAGGTCGCCAAGTTTTACTACTATCCGGGCTGGTGGGAAGGTGGCCCGCAGTTGTCGGCCTACATCAACGCCAAGAAATTCGCCGAGCTGCCCAAGGAATATCAGACCATTCTGCAGATCGCCTGCGCCGACGCGCATGTCGACATGATGTCGAAGTACGACGCCAAGAATCCGATGGCGCTCAAGCAGCTGGTCGGTTCCGGCACGGTGCTCAAGCCTTTCCCGAAGGAAGTCATGGACGCCTGCTACAAGGCGGCCATGGAGGTCTATGCCGAAACCTCGGCCAAGAACCCCGAATTCAAGAAGGTCTATGACGATTACAAGAAATTCATGGACGATCAGAATCTGTGGTTCCGCATCGCCGAAGGGCAATACTCGAACTACATGTATAGCAAGCGCTGAGCGCCGTTTGATCGGCGGCCGGTTTTTTTGGCTTTGCGATAAAGGAAACGGGGGCGGATGTCCCCGTTTCCTCTTGCGGAGGACGATAAAAAGAAGCCCCGTCAAAACGGGGCTTCGGGAAGCGGGGGATGCTGTCGGAAATTACTTTGCTTCGTCCTTCTTCAAGGAATCCATGAAGGCTTTGTTGGGGTCTTCTTCGGCAGCAGGGGCGCCGGGCTTGCCGTCGAGCCCCGGTGCATTTTCCTGCTGTCCATAATCGGATGTCGGCATTTCGATCTTCACGGTATCGAGGTCGACTGCCTGGTCCTTGTCTAGATTGAAGGTTACTAGCTGCGGGAAGACGATGACCAGCGTGATCATGATGATCTGGATGCAGACGAAGGGAATCGCACCCCAGTAGATATCGGATGACTTGATCGATGCAGGTGCGACCGAGCGCAGGTAGAACAGCGCGAAGCCGAACGGCGGGTGCATGAACGAGGTTTGCATGTTCACGGCGAGCAGTACGCCGAACCAGATCAGGTCGATTCCCAGCTTGTCGGCGACCGGCCCGAGCAGCGGAACGACGATGAACGACAGTTCGAAGAAGTCGAGGAAGAAGGCGAGCAGGAAGACCAGCACGTTCACCACGATCAGGAAACCGAGCTGGCCGCCGGGCAGGTCGCTCAGCAGATGCTCGACCCATTTGTGCCCGTCGACGCCGTAGAAGGTCAGCGAGAAGACCCGCGCACCGACCAGGATGAAGACCACGAAAGTGGTCAGCTTCGCGGTGGTTTCCATGGCCTGTTTGAGCAGCTTCCAAGACAGCCGTTTGCGGGCCAGCGCCATGATCAGCGCGCCGGTGGCGCCCATCGCGCCGCCCTCGGTCGGGGTGGCGATGCCGAGGAAGATCGTGCCGAGAACGAGGAAGATCAGGAAGAGCGGTGGTACCAGCGTAGTCAGCACGCGCAGCATCAGCTTGCCGCCGTGCAGTGTGCGCGCCTCGGCCGGCAGGGCCGGGACCCAGCTTGGCCGGAAAATAGCGATCCCGATGACGTAAGTCGCATAGAGGCCAGTCAGCACGAAGCCGGGAATGAAGGCGCCGGCGTACATGTCGCCGACCGACTTGCCCAGCTGGTCGGCCATGATGATCAGCACCAGCGACGGCGGGATGATCTGCGCCAGCGTGCCGGAGGCGGCGATGACGCCCGAAGCGAGTCGCTTGTCGTAGCCGTAGCGCATCATGATCGGCAGCGAGATGAGACCCATCGAGATCACCGAGGCGGCAACGACGCCGGTCGTCGCCGCGAGCAGTGCGCCGACGAAGATCACGGCGAAGGCGAGACCGCCGCGCAAGGGGCCGAACAGCTGGCCGATCGTGTCGAGCAGGTCCTCGGCCATGCCGGATCGTTCGAGGATCAGTCCCATGAAGGTGAAGAAGGGAATCGCCAGCAGCGTATCGTTGGCCATCACGCCGAAGATGCGGTCGGGCAGCGCCTGGAAAAGTTGCGGTCCGAGCAGGCCGAGCTTGATGCCGATCAGGCCGAAAACCACGCCGTTGGCGGCCAGGGCAAAGGCGACCGGGAAGCCGACGAGCATGAACAGGACCATCGAGGCGAAGATGATCGGTGCCATGTTGGCAATCATGAACTCGGTCATCACAGTTCTCCCTTCTGGGCCTTGATGGCGAGTGCGAGTTCTTCTTCGGGGGTCGGCGTATGAGGTTTATCGGTCGGATTGGGGCACAGACCCTGCAGAAAGCCGATGCGTTTGATCAGCTCGGAAACGCCTTGCATGATCAGGAGGAAAAAACCGACCGGCACCATCAGCCGTGCCGGCCAGACCACGAGGCCGCCGGCATTGCTCGATTGTTCGTTGTTCTGCAAGGCGAGCAGGAAGATCGGCCACGACATCCACATGATGGCGATCGCCATCGGCATCAGGAAGAAAATGATGCCGAAAATGTCGATCCAGGTTTGCCCGCGCGCCGAGAATCTGCTCGCGATAAGGTCGATGCGCACATGCTCGTTTTTCTTCAGCGTGTAGCCGGCGCCGAGCAGAAAGATCATGGCGAACAGGTACCACTGGATTTCGAGAAAGGCGTTGGAGCTGTAGTTGATGGTGAAGCGCATGACGGCGTTGAAGGCGCTGATCAAGGTGACGATGAGTACCAGCCAGATGATGCTTTTGCCGACCCGCTCGGTAAGCGCATCGATCAGATGCGAGAGCCTGAGTAAAGCATTCATGAAATGTCCCTCCGGAGATGGCGTGAAATATCGGGGTTCTAGGACCCTTTCGCTTTGTCTTTTGCCCTGCCTCTGGATACTATCCGGGCACCATGCAAAATACAACGTCGTGCGGATGTGCCTGCAAAAGAAGGCGTAATTATCACATGTTTTCCACTGACGGAAACGCATTGCATAATACGCAATATAAATTTTATGAATTTGTAAAGTCAATTGTTTTCAGGTGGATAGAAAGCAATTGTTTCGTTAATTTGAGTAATTGAATTAATAATTATGAAATCGACCAGAATTTGCCTTGTTCGTCATGGAGAAACCGCCTGGAACGCCGAAAAGCGTATTCAAGGGCAGACCGATATTGCGCTGGATACCAGCGGTCTGGCGCAAGCCGAAGCGGCCGCCAGGTGGCTGGCGCAGCATGACGTCGCCGCGCTGTATAGCAGCGATCTGCTGCGTGCCCGGCAAACGGCGATGCGCATCGCGGCGGCTGTGAATTTGCCGCTGTCCCTGCTACCGGCGTTGCGCGAGCGGCGCTACGGCTTCTTCGAGGGGCTGACCTACGACGAGGCGCGCGCCCGGCATCCCGAGGATTATTACGCCTTCGAGACGCGCGATCCCGACTATGCCTTTCCCGATGGCGGCGAGAGTCTGCAGCAGTTGCATGCGCGAGTGACCGGGCAACTGCGGTGTTTGGCCGCGGATCACCCCGGGCAGACGGTGGTGCTCGTCACGCACGGCGGCGTGCTGGATATCGTGAATCGTTTCGTGCGCGGAACGCCGCTCGATTCGCCGCGCGATTTCCTGATTCCGAACGCCGGGATCAACTGGTTGAGCGTCCGCGGCGAGTGCTGGACGCTCGATGCCTGGGGCGAAACGGGGCATCTCGAGGCCGTCGGGCTCGACGAGTTGCCCTGAGGCTTGCGCCTTGGGCACATGTTACAATTTCACCCTTTTAATGGCTGGTGAGGCATACGATGTTTTCCGCTAAAGACACCCTGGCGAAAGTTGACCCCGAACTGTGGCAATCGATAGTCGATGAGACTCGTCGGCAGGAAGACCACATCGAACTGATCGCGTCTGAAAATTACGTCAGCAAGGCGGTCATGGAGGCGCAGGGGTCGCAGCTGACCAACAAGTACGCGGAAGGCTATCCGGGCAAACGTTATTACGGCGGTTGCGAGTACGTCGACGTGGCCGAGCAGATCGCCATCGATCGCCTGAAAAAGCTGTTCGGCGCCGATTGCGCCAACGTGCAGCCGAACTCCGGTTCGCAGGCCAACCAAGCCGTCCTGATGGCTTTCGCCAAGCCGGGCGACACGATCATGGGCATGAGCCTCGCCGAAGGCGGCCACCTGACGCACGGCATGCCGCTCAACATGTCCGGCAAGTGGTTCAACGTCGTCGCCTATGGTCTCGACGAGAACGAAGCGATCGATTACGACAAGATGGAAGCGCTGGCACGCGAGCACAAGCCGAAGATCATCATCGCCGGCGCCTCGGCCTATTCGCTGCGCATCGATTTCGAACGCTTCGCCAATATCGCCAAGGAAATCGGCGCCATTTTCTGGGTCGACATGGCGCATTACGCTGGCCTGATCGCCGCCGGTTGCTACCCCAACCCGGTGCCCTTCGCCGATGTCGTCACCTCGACGACGCACAAGACGCTGCGCGGTCCGCGCGGTGGCGTCATCCTGATGAAGGCAGAGCACGAGAAGGCGATCAATTCGGCTATCTTCCCGGGCCTGCAGGGTGGTCCTCTGATGCATGTCATCGCCGCCAAGGCCGTCGCTTTCAAGGAAGCGGCCACACCGGAGTTCCGCAGCTATCAGGAACAGGTGGTGGCCAATGCGCGCGTGCTGTCGCGCGTGCTGTCCGAGGAGCGCGGTCTGCGCATCGTTTCCGGGCGTACCGAATCGCATGTCTTCCTGATCGATTTGCGTGCCAAGAACATCACCGGCAAGGAGGCGGAAGCCGTGCTCGGCAAGGCGCACATCACGGTCAACAAGAACGGCATTCCGAACGACCCGCAGAAGCCGTTCGTTACCTCCGGCATCCGTATCGGCTCGCCGGCGATGACGACGCGCGGCTTTACGGAGATCGAGTCCGAGCAGGTCGCGCATCTGATCGCCGATGTGCTCGATGCACCGAACGATGAAGCCGTGCTCGCCCGCGTGCGCACCGATGTTTCGGCGCTGTGCAAGAAGTTCCCGGTCTACGGCGCCTAAGCCGCGATGAAGTGCCCGTTCTGCGGTGCCGACGAAACCACGGTTGCTGATACGCGTATCAACGACGATGGCGATATCGTCCGCCGCAGACGGCGTTGCCTGGCCTGCGACAAACGCTTCACCACTTACGAGCGGGCGGAAATCCGCCTGCCGCAGATCGTCAAGAAGAACGGCTCGCGCGTCGATTTCGATCGCGAGAAGCTTTCCGCCAGTCTTTGGTTGTCGCTGCGCAAACGGCCGGTGACCACCGAAGCCGTCGATGGCGCGATCGCGCGCATCGAGGAGAAGTTGCTGGCGCTCGGCGAGCGCGAAATTCCCTCGGAGAAGGTCGGCGAGATGGTCATGCGCGAGTTGAAAAAACTCGACAAGGTCGCCTATGTGCGCTTCGCCTCCGTCTATCGCAACTTCGAGGATGTCGACGAGTTTTCCGATCTCATCCGCGAAGTGTCCCGCCCCCCGCAGCGGCGCCCCCGCTAGCACCATAGAACCAAGGGCAGGCACCAGTTTCGCCATGTTCAGCGCGACCGACCACGAATTCATGGCGCAGGCGCTGCGTCTTGCCGAGCGCGGTCTGTACGGTACCACCCCGAATCCGCGCGTCGGTTGCGTCATCGTCAGGGACGGTCTTGTCGTCGGCGAGGGCTGGCATCAACGCGCCGGCGAGGCGCATGCCGAAATCAACGCGTTGCAGGCGGCCGGCGACGCGGCGCGCGGCGCGACCGCCTACGTCACCCTCGAACCCTGCAGCCATCACGGCCGCACGCCGCCCTGTTGCGACGCCTTGATCGCCGCAGGCGTTGCCCGTGTCGTCGCCGCGATGCAGGACCCGAATCCGCAGGTGGCGGGAGAAGGACTGGCCCGCCTGTGCGATGCCGGAATAGCGGTGGCCTGCGGTCTGCTGGAAAACGACGCGCAGGAACTCAATATCGGCTTTGCCGCGCGCATGACGCGCGGCCGGCCATGGCTGCGCATGAAGCTGGCGGCCAGCCTCGACGGCAAGACGGCGCTCGACAACGGCACCAGCCAGTGGATTACCGGCGCCGCCGCACGCCAGGACGGCCATCGCTGGCGTGCCCGCGCCTGCGCCATTCTGTCCGGCATCGGCACGGTGCGCGACGATGACCCGCAACTCAACGTGCGCGGTGTCGAGACTTCACGTCAGCCCCTGAAGGTGGTGGTCGACAGCCGCCTCGAATTGCCGCTCGACGCGAAGGTGCTGCGCGATGGCGGCGTGCTGGTGGCGGCTGCGCTCGACGATGCAGCTCGAATCGCCGCCTTGCGCGAACGCGGCGCCGACGTGGTTCTGCTGCCGGGGCCGGGCGGCAAGGTCGATCTGTCGGCCCTGATGCGCGAGCTCGCCCGGCGCGGTATCAACGAAGTGCACGCCGAAGCCGGGTTCAAGCTCAATGGTTCGCTGCTCGGGGCGGGGCTGGTCGACGAACTGCTGCTCTATCTCGCGCCGTGTTTGCTTGGGGATGCGGCGCGCGGCATGTTCAATCTGCCGGCGCTGGAATCGCTGGCGGGCAAGCATACACTGGCGATTCGCGACGCGCGGATGGTCGGCGGCGATCTCCGCCTGCTGGCCCGCTTCAGCTGATAGCGGCAGGCGCCTGCTTGGCGCCGCCGCAAACCGCACATTCCGGGTCGTTGCCGAATTTCACGCTGCGCCATTCCATCGTCAGGCCGTCGAGCAGCAGCAGGCGCCCGGTTACCGGTTCACCGATCTCCGCGATCAGCTTCAAGGCCTCAGCCGCCTGAATGGCGCCGATAATGCCGGTCAGCGGGGCAAAGACGCCCATCACGGCGCAGCGCACTTCCTCGACGTCCTCTCCTTCGGGAAACAGGCAGTGATAGCAGGGCGCGCCAGCGCGCCGCGAGTCGAATACCGAGAGCTGTCCGTCGAAACGGATCGCCGCGCCTGATACCAGCGGCTTGCGGTGTTTGACGCAGGCGCGATTGACCGCGTGGCGGGTGGCGAAATTGTCGCAGCAGTCGAGAACGACGTCGGCGCTGGCGACCAGCTTTTCCAGCCGTTCGCCGACCAGTCGCTCGGTAAGCGCCTCGACCGCCACTTCGGGATTGATGCGCGCCAGCGCGACCTGACCGGACACGGCCTTGGGCTGGCCGATACGGTCCTGGGTGTGCAGAATCTGTCGCTGCAGGTTGGTCAGATCGACCGTGTCGCCGTCGGCCAGCGTGATGCGACCGACGCCGGCCGACGCCAGATAGAGCGCAGCCGGCGAACCCAGGCCACCGGCGCCGATGACCAGCACGTGCGCGTTGACGATCTTTTCCTGGCCTTCGATGCCGATCTGGTCAAGCAGGACGTGACGACTGTAGCGCAGCAACTGCTCGTCGTTCATTCCCAGGTTGCTTTCAATGCGCGTGCAGAAGCGGTCATTATTTGTATTCGCGCCACTCCGGCGGCGTATCGTCATGGTCGCCGTGCGGGTGGCGTTCCCAAGCGTGGGTGTAGGCTTCGTTTTGCGAGCGCTTGATCGGCCGGTCGGGCGCGTCGAGGTTGTGGATCTGGGTTTCTTCAACGTAGTAGATGAGCGCCCGCAGCATCTTGCTCATCAGGGTGTTGTCGAGGTGGTAACCCTTGTCTTCGAGCGAGCCTTCGAGTTCCTGCAGCGAGTGTTCGTGCAGATCGTAGGCCACGCCGACCGCGCGGCGTTCATGGTGCGGCTCGACTTCCACGTGTTCCACCTTGCCCAGGTAGTCGGACGCTTCCGGCACCTGGCCGGGCGGAAATTTGGCAAACTGGATATTCCGTTCCTTGCGGATCGGAGCCGGCTTGTGAGGCATTGCGAGCGGTCGTTTCATTCTCCCCTCCTGCGTCAGGCTCGTGCCCGCTTACGGTCTATTCTGCATGATCTGCAGACCCTTGAGAAGGTTGAGCGCCTGGGCCAACTGATAGTCGCTCTTCGACGCTAGTTCGCGGCTCGGCGGTTCGGCCGGCTCGTCGCTTTCGTCCTTGCCGCCGCTCCCCTTCGGCTTGGCAGGCGCCTTGCTCTGCGGCTTGGCCGGCGCCGTGTCCTTTTCCTTGTCGTTCGTCAGGTGGTGCTCGAGATCCGCTTCGCGCAGGCGCTGCGTCGAACTGCCGTTTGCGCTTTCTTCGACGGCGATATCGGGAACGATGCCCTTGGCCTGGATCGAGCGGCCCGAAGGCGTGTAGTAGCGCGCGGTCGTCAGCTTGATCGCGGTATTGCCGGGCAGCGGCAGGACCGTCTGTACCGAGCCCTTGCCGAAGGTCGGCGTGCCGAGCACGAGGGCGCGCTTGTGATCCTGCAGCGCGCCGGCGACGATTTCGGAGGCCGAGGCGGAGCCACCATTGACCAGCACGATCATCGGCACCTTGCGCGCTTCGGCCGGCAGGTTCTTGATGTAGTCTTCCTTGCTGCCGCGCAGGTAATCTTCGGGTGAAGCGAAGAATTCGTGCTTGGCGTCGGCGGTGCGGCCGTCGGTCGAGGTGATCAGCGTCTTCGGCGGCAGGAAGGCGGCGGAGACGCCGACGGCGCCGTTGAGCAGGCCGCCCGGGTCGTTGCGCAGGTCGAGCACCAGCCCCTTGAGCTGGCCCGGTTTGTAAAGGTCGTTGAGGTGCTTGACCACCGAAGCGGCGGTATTTTCCTGGAACGAGGTAACGCGCAGATAGCCGTAGCCGTCTTCGACCAGTTTGGACTTGACGCTCTGCACCTTGATGACTTCGCGCGTCAGCGTGAATTCGAGTGGCTTGGCCTCGCCCTTGCGCAGGACGCCGAGCTTGATCTGGGTCTTCGGTTTGCCGCGCATGCGCTTGACGGCGTCGGACAGGGTCAATCCTTTGACCACCGTATCGTCGAGCTTGTAGATCAGGTCGCCGGTTTTGAGTCCGGCGCGGTAGGCGGGGGTGTCCTCGATCGGCGAAACGACTTTCACCAGGCCGTCTTCCATGCCGACTTCGATGCCGAGGCCGCCGAATTCGCCTTGCGTACCGACCTGCAGATCCTTGAAGGCATCGGCGTCGAGGTAGGTGGAGTGCGGATCGAGGTTCGAGAGCATGCCGCTGATCGCGTGCGTGATCAGTTTCTTGTCGTCAATCGGCTCGACGTAGCCTTGCTTGATAGCGTTGAATACCTCGGCAAAGGTCCGTAGCTCCTCGATCGGTAGCCCTGCGCGCGTTTCCTTTTCGGCGATTGCCGAGAGTTGCAGGCTGATCAGAATGCCGCCCAGCAATCCTGCACAAACGAGGCCGGCCTGTTTCCACTTACTCATCTATCGCACTCCAATGCCCACATCATTTAATCGTAACCCATTTTAGCGGGTCGAGCGGCTGCCCTTGATGACGCAGTTCAAAGTATAAACCGGATTCCGGGTTGCCACCGCTGTTGCCGACCGAGGCCACGGTGTCTCCGCCGCGCACCGTGTCACCGACCTGTTTGAGCAGCGAATCGTTGTTGCCGTAGATCGTCAGGTAGCTGTCGCCGTGATCCACGATCAGCAGATTGCCGAAACCGCGCATCCAGTCGGCAAACACCACGCGACCACCGGCAATCGCTTTGACTTCGCTGCCGGCGCCGGCGCGGATAAATAGTCCTTTCCAGGTACTGCCCTCCTGCCGCGCCGTGCCGAAACGGTTCGTTACCGCGCCCCTGGCCGGCAGGTGCAGGCTGCCCTTGAGGCGGGAAAAATTGCCGGACGGTGTCGCTTCCGGCGTGCGCTCGTTGGCGATGTCCGCTGCCGCCGGCTTTGCGGGCGCTTTGCCGCCCGGCTTCTCGTCCGGTTTGCTGCCAGCCGCGCCGTCGGCGGCTTTCGGCGCCGCTTTGCGCGGTGACTCCGGGCGCGGTACGGGCTTCGCCGCGATGATCTTCGCCAGTCGCTCGATGAGTTGCGAGAGACTCTTTTCGTCGCGTTGCAGGCTGCCGATCTCGCGGCGTTGGGCGGTGATCTTGGCCGATATTCTTTCCAGTGTCACTTTGCGCTGCTCGCGTTGGGCAAGCAACTTGTCGTGCTGTTCCTTCTGTCTGGCCTCGATCGCCGCCAGTTGTTCGGCACGCTCGCGCGTATCGGCCGTGAGTTCCCGTTTGCGTTGCAGGGTCGCCTCGATCTCCTGCAGGAGCTGACTGCGTGCACGGCCGATGGCGGCCAGATAGTGCAGATCGCGGGCCAGCTGGTTGGGGTCGTCGCCATTGAGCAGCAGGCGCAGCGAGTCTGGCCTGCCCTGCAGGTATTGGCGGTAGACGAGTTTTTCGAGCTGGCCCTGCTGGCTGTACAGGCGCCCTTCGAGGTCGCGCGATTGGGTGCCGAGGTCTTTCAGCGTCGATTGCAGTTCGCCGCGCTGTCCGGCGAGCTGGTGCAGATCGCGCTGGGTGATCGAGATTTCGCGTTCGGCGTCTTTCAACTGGTCGGCCACGTCGGCGCGTGTGCCTTCGGCGGCAGCCATTTCCTTGCGCAGCGATTCGATTTGGCCGCGCAGGTCCTTGAGGTCGCTTTGCTTCTCGGCGACTTCCGTTTTGGCGGCCGTGGCGGCGTGCTTCGTTGGGGCGGCGAACACCGCTGCGGTTGGTGGCAACAACAGCGCTGTCAGCAAGCAGAACAGGCCGTTCAGGCTCGGCCTGCCCGGCCGCGGCGGAACGGTTTTATTCATGACTGGAGGCGGCTCTGGCTGATGAACTTGCGGGTCTCCCGGGCGAATTGCCGATGGGCGCCGGAACGCACCTCGCGAGAGGGAATTATTTTATAATGAATCTTTATACTTAACGAGCCTTGTGGATCGTGGCCATTCAGACCAGTCTCATCGACAAGCAGGAACATATCGAGCAGGCGGCACGTGCGCTCAAATCGATATCGCATCCGCTGCGCCTGAAGATTCTGTGTGTGGTCGGCGATCAGGAGGCTTGTGTGCAGGAGATTGTCGACGCCGTCGGCACCTCGCAGAGCAATATCTCCCAGCATCTGGCGATTTTGCGCGAGAAGGGGGTGCTGCTCACGCGCAAGGACGCCAACCGGGTCTATTACCGCGTCGGCGATGCCCGCACGCTGCAGTTGATCGGCATGATGCGCGAGGTTTTTTGCGGCGACTAGCCTGTCGTTTGTCGGCTAGCATGCTGCCGCGCTCTGTCTTGTGCGCCCATCCGGTTTCGTAATTTTTCGCCTTCGCAGTTTCTGGAGTCTCGCTTGGAATTCATTCAGCAAAATATTTACCTCGTGGCCATCGCTGTCTTCAGTGGCGCCATGCTTTTGTCCACCACCTTCCGGCGTCCCGGCGGCGCCAACGCGCTGACGCCGACGCAGGCGACGTTGCTGATCAACCGCGAAGACGCCGTGGTGGTCGACGTGCGCGAGACGGCCGAATATGCGGCTGGCCATCTGCCGGATTCGCGCAATATTCCGGTCGGGCTTCTGCTCGATCGTATCGGCGAGATCGAGAAGTTCAAGGACAGCCCGTTGATTCTTCTCTGCCAGTCGGGCGTGCGTTCGGCTGGTGCCTGCCCCAAGCTTGCCAAGCTCGGTTTTACCAAGGTGCATAATCTCGATGGCGGTATCGAAGCCTGGGTTCAGGCCGGTCTGCCGATCAAGAAGGGCACCAAGAAGTGAGCGAAAGTGCGAGCGCCGCACCGCGCGTGTTGATGTATTCGACCGCCGTCTGTCCCTACTGCGTGCGCGCCGAGCAATTGCTGCGCGCGCGCGGGGTGGCGGAGATCGAAAAGGTGCGGATCGACCTCGATCCGGAACGGCGCGCTGAAATGATGGAAAAAACCGGCCGGCGCACGGTGCCTCAGATTTACATCGGCAACACCCACGTCGGCGGTTGCGACGACCTCATCGCGCTCGATCACGCCGGCAAGCTTGCGTCGCTGCTGGCGGACGCCAGTGTCTGACATTCCAGAAAGTCTTTTCCTTAACGCTTCACTAGCCAAGAAAACATCATGAGCGAACAAGAAAACCCGGTATTCACGATCGAGAAACTCTACCTCAAGGACCTCTCGGTCGAAGTGCCGAACGCGCCGCAGATCTTCCTCGAGCGCGAGTCCCCCAACGTCGGCATCCAGTTGCAAACCAATGCCCAGGTTCTCGGCGAAGGCGCTTACGAAGTCGCGCTGACGGTTACCGTGACTGCCAAGATTGAAGAGAAGACGGTGTTTCTCGTCGAAGTCGGTCAGGCTGGCATTTTCCGCATCCTCAACGTGCCGGAAGAGAACATGGAGCCGCTGCTGTCGATCGCCTGTCCGAACATTCTGTTCCCCTACGCGCGCGAGCTCGTCTCCGACGCGGTGACCCGTGCCGGTTTCGCACCGGTGATTCTGCAGCCGGTCAATTTCGAGAGCCTCTACGCCTCCCGTATTGCGCAGGAGCAGGAAGGCGCTCCGGCCGAGGCTTCGATCCAGTAAAAAGGAGCGGATGATGACGCGACTGCTTGCCCTGCTGTTCGCCGGCCTGGCCCTGCCGGCGCTGGCGGTCGAGTTCCGCACGGTCGAAGTGCCGACGGTGCTCTACGACGCGCCTTCGCAGAAGGGTGCCAAGCTCTTCGTCATCAAACGCAACACGCCGGTCGAAGCGGTCGTTACGCTCGAAGGGTGGGTCAAGGTGCGCGACGCCGAAGGCGGTTTGGCGTGGCTCGAAAAGAAGAGCCTCTCCGAGCGGCGTTCGCTGATCGTCACCGCTGCGCGGGCCGAAGTGCGGCAGAGCCCCGACGAGACGGCAGCGGTCGTTTTCGAAGCAGAGAAGAGCGTCGCGCTCGACTATGTCGAAATGGTGCCGGGCGGCTGGGTCAAGGTGCATCACCGCGACGGACAAAGCGGTTTCGTGCGCGCCAATCAAGTCTGGGGTCAATGAATCTTACGGTAATCGCCGCGGGCGCCTGGGGTACGGCGCTGGCCATCGCATTCAGCGCCCGGCATCGCGTCACGTTGTGGACGCGCGAGGATGACGTCACCGAGGTCATGCAGACCGAGCGTGAGAACCGCCGTTTTCTTCCCGGCCATCGTTTGCCCGACACGCTGCGGATCGGAACCGATTTCAACGCGGCAGTCGCCGATGCCGAACTGCTCGTGCTGGCCACGCCGCTCGCCGGGCTGCGTCCCACCTTGCGCCGGCTGCGCGACGCCGGGCTGGTCAAGCCCCTGGTCTGGGTGTGCAAGGGGCTGGAGGCCGAAACGGCCAAATTGCCGCACCAGATCGTCACCGAAGAACTCGGCGCACAGGCCTTGTGCGGCGCGCTCTCCGGTCCGAGCTTTGCCGAAGAAGTCGCGCAGGGCATGCCGACCGCCGTTGCGCTCGCCGCCAACAACCTCGATTTTGCCCGCGCTACGGCGCTGGCCTTGCACAGCCCGCGCCTGCGCGTCTACGCCAACGACGACTTGCCGGGCGTCGAAGTCGGCGGCGCCGTCAAGAACGTGATGGCCATTGCCACCGGTATCTGCGACGGTCTGGGCCTGGGCCTCAATGCCCGCGCCGCGCTGATCACGCGCGGCCTGGCCGAAATCGCGCGGCTCGGCGAAGCGCTCGGCGGCAAGCCGCAGACCTTCATGGGGCTGGCCGGCATGGGCGATCTGATTCTCACCTGTACCGGCGATCTGTCGCGCAACCGGCGGGTTGGCCTGGCGCTGGCGGCCGGCAAGACGCTGCCGCAAATCCTCGCCGACCTCGGTCACGTGGCCGAAGGGGTTAGTACGGCACGCGAAGTCGCGCGCCTGGCAACGCAACTGGGCATCGACATGCCGATCACGCAAGCCGTCGATGCCATCCTGCACCGCAACGAGCCGGCGGCGGCGGCGGTCGAAAAACTGCTCAGCCGCGATCCGAAGAGCGAGACAGTCTAGCGCTATACCCCGCCGGCAAAACCCTGCTGGCGCCACGCTTCAAATACCGTTACCGCCACCGCGTTCGAAAGATTCAGGCTGCGCTGGCCGGGTAGCATCGGTAGTCGTAGCCGCCGGGTTTCGGGAAATTCGGCCATCACGGCGGCCGGCAGGCCGCTCGTTTCGCAGCCGAAAACGAACACATCGTCGTCCCGGAACGCCTGCGTGTCATGCCGCACGCCGCCGCGCGTCGTCATCGCGAAGAAACGGCGGCCAGCCAGCGTCGCCTTGCATGCCGCCCAGTCGGGATGGCGAAAGACGCGCGCGAACTCGTGGTAATCCAGCCCGGCGCGCTTGAGCGCCTTGTCCTCCCAGGCGAAACCGAGCGGCTCGACCAGATGCAGTTCGGCGCCCGTGTTCGCGCACAGGCGAATGACGTTGCCCGTGTTGGGCGGAATTTCGGGTTGGTACAAAACGACAGCGGGCACTTGTCTGTTCCAATAAAACAATTTTATTTCTAATCGGCTAGAATCAGGCGATTAGCGTATATACCTGTAAGATTACTGGAGCTTGCATGGCTCGTCCGGAGAAAATTCGCCTCGGCGATCTGCTGATTCAACAGGGTCTGTTGACCGACGAGCAGTTGAAGTTTGCGCTCGATGAGCAAAAACGCAGCGGCCGCAAGCTCGGCCGTATTGTCGTCGAAAGCTCCTTCGTTACGGAAGAGGCGATTTCGCAGGCGCTCGCCAAACAGCTGCGCATCCCCTTTATCGACCTCAAGCAGTTCAATCCCAAGCCCGAGTTGATCCGCCTGCTGCCCGAAGCGCAGGCACGGCGTTTCCGCGCCGTCGTGCTCGAGGAGTTCGATGGCAAGCTGCGCATCGGTTTCGTCGATCCCACCGATCTGCAGGCCTACGACGAGCTCGCCCGCGTGCTGCGCCGCGATCTCGATCTGGCCGTGGTCACCGAGACCCAACTGCTGGCGCTGGTCGATCGCGTTTATCACCGCATCGAGGAAATCTCCGGGCTGGCCAAGGAGCTCACCGCCGAGCTCGGCGATGTGCCGGTCGAATTCGGCGATCTGCTCGGCATTTCGGCGGGCGCCGAGGAGGCGCCGGTCGTCAAGCTGCTGCAGACAGTTTTCGAAGAGGCCCTGCGCGCTCGCGCCTCGGACATCCACATCGAGCCGCAGGAGCGCTCGTTGCGCATCCGCTTCCGTATCGACGGCGCGTTGCACGTGCAGACCGAGGCCGACGCCAAGATCGCCTCGGCCATGGCGCTGCGCCTGAAGCTGATGTCCGGCCTCGATATTTCCGAAAAGCGCCTGCCGCAGGACGGCCGCTTTGCCATCAAGGTGCGCAACAATCCGGTCGATGTGCGGATCTCGACGATGCCGACCCAGTACGGCGAGTCGGTGGTCATGCGTCTGCTCAACCAGAGCAGCGGCCTGCTTGCCCTCGACAGCCTCAATATGCCGCCGCGCGTCCTCGAGCGCTTGCGCCACGCTACCCGGCGTCCGTCCGGCATGGTGCTCGTCACCGGCCCGACCGGCAGCGGCAAGACGACGACGCTCTACGCCGCGCTCAACGAGATGAACTCGACGGAGAAAAAAATCATCACCGTCGAAGACCCGGTCGAGTATCGGCTGTCCGGCATCAACCAAGTGCAGGTGCACGAAAAGATCGACCTCTCCTTTGATCGCGTGCTGCGCGCCGCCATGCGCCAGGATCCGGACGTCGTGCTGGTCGGCGAAATGCGCGATCAGACCACCGCCGAAATCGGCATGCGCGCCGCGATGACCGGCCACATGGTGCTTTCCACCTTGCACACCAACGACGTCATCTCGACCCCGATCCGCCTACTCGACATGGGCGTGCCGCGCTATATGGTCGCGCTTTCGCTGCAACTGGTGCTGGCGCAACGTCTGGTGCGCGTCGTCTGCGGCAATTGCGCAGAACCGCACGTGCTCGAACCGCACGAACACGAATGGCTGCGCTACGAACTGGGCGACCGCGTTGACGAACATCGTTTCGTAAAGGGGCGCGGCTGTGCGCACTGCGGCGGCACGGGCTACCAGGGGCGTACCGGCGTCTACGAGATGCTGGAAATGAGCAACGAGCTGGTCGCCGCCGTCAACTCCGACGATACCGGTGTCTTCGTCCAGGCGGCACGCAAGCAGATGGCCGGCGAAACCCTGCGCCGCGATGGCGTGCGGCTGGCCGTGGCCGGCCGCTCGACGGTCGAGGAAGCGATGCGCATCAGCAACCAGTTCGAAGACTGAGCATGCCGAGCTTCGCGTACAAAGGACGGAATTCCGGCGGGCAACTCGTCGAAGGCGTGCTCGAGGGCGCGACTTCGGGGGCTGTAGCCGATTTGCTGCTCGGGCAGGGGGTGACGCCGGTCGAGATTCGCGAATCGAAGGCGAAGGCCGCCAAGACCAGCGCCAGCATCACCTTGTTCAAGCCCAAGGTCACGCACATCGACATCCTGCTCTTCAGCCGCCAGCTGCATACCCTGCTCAAGGCCGGCGTGCCGATCATGCGCGCCCTCGGCGGCTTGCAGGAGGCGGCGATCAACCCGGCGATGAAGGAAGTCATTCAGGACGTGCGTGAGAGCCTCGAGGGCGGGCGCGAACTCTCCGCCGGCCTGGCGCGCCATCCGCGGGTTTTTTCGCCTTTCTACGTGTCGATGGTCAAGGTCGGTGAAATGACCGGCATGCTCGATACCATTTTTCTGCGCCTCTTCGAGCACCTCGAGTTCGAGCGCTACATGCGCGAACAGGTGAAGTCGGCGCTGCGTTATCCGAGTTTCGTCGTGATCGCCATGGCCGTTGCCATCGTCGTCATCAATCTTTTCGTCATTCCGGCCTTCGCCAAGGTGTTCGCCGGCTTCGGTGCCGAACTGCCGCTGATGACGCGCATCCTGCTCGGTTTTTCCGAGTTCATGGTGGCTTACTGGCCGCACATGCTGGGACTGCTGGCCGGCTGCATCGTCGCCTTCCGCAGTTGGGTGGGCACGGTCAGGGGACGGCATGACTGGGAAGGCATTGCGCTGCGCATCCCGATCGCCGGGAAGATCTTGCTCAAGGCTGCGCTGGCGCGTTTTGCGCGCAGTTTCGCGCTTGGCATGCGCAGCGGCGTGCCGGTCATGCAGGCGCTCTCCAATTCGGCACAGACGGTCGACAACACCTACATCGCCCGGCGCATCGAAAACATGCGCGACGGGGTCGAGCGTGGCGAAAGCATCCTGCGTTCGGCGCTTGCGGTCGGTATTTTTACCCCAGTGGTGCTGCAGATGGTCGCTGTTGGCGAAGAATCCGGTGCGATCGACGACATGATGGAAGAAATCGGCCAGATGTATCAGCAGGAAGTCGAGTACGAACTGAAGACCCTGGGTCAGCAGATCGAGCCCATCCTGATCGTATCGCTGGGCATTCTGGTGCTCATTCTGGCGCTCGGCGTTTTCCTGCCGATGTGGGACCTCGGCAAAGTGGCGATGAAGCGCTAAATGGCTGAAAGCAATCGGCGCAAGTTTGAACTCGCCGTGGCCGTGGTGCTTGTCGGGGTGTTGGCTGCCTTCCTGCTGCCGGCGCTGGAGCGAGCACGCAGCGAAATCGAGGCGGCGATGGTGCAATCCGAGGCCGCCGCTATCCGCGTTGAGTTGCTGGACCGCCTGGCGCATCACGAGGCGGTCGGCGGAGGTTTGCCGGACAGCGCCAACCCGCTGCGCTGGATCGGGCGCGTGCCCGATGGTTATCTGGGCGAACTCGACTCGCCGCCCGAGGTGCGTGGACGCTGGTATTTCGAGCGCCCGGCTGGCGAACTGGTTTATCGTTTCCGGGCCGGTGGCGAAGCGCGCTTTCGCTTGATACGCGGCAGCGGCGGTGCGGCCGCCAGTGCGAAACTGGCCGGGGTAGGACTGCTGCGCGTCGACAGTGGAAACGGGGAATAGTTGCAGTGCACCAACAAGGAGTTAGGCTATGATTAAAGTCTTAGATCGGGGAGCCGATAAGGCGCGTATGGGCAGCCAAAATTTTTCTCATCGTCAGCGTGGTTTTACGCTGATCGAGTTGATCGTCGTCATCATCATCCTCGGCATTCTCGCGGCGGTAGCGTTGCCGCGTTTCATCAACCTGCAGCGCGATGCCCGTATCGCCAAGCTGCAGGCGGCACGCGGCAGCGTTTCGGCGGCCGCGGCGCTGGTCCATGCGACCAGCCTGTCGCGCGGCGGCATCGCCGACCCGGCGACCTGTGCCGGTGGGGGCGGGCTTGCCAGCAACAGCATCGGGGCGACTGGCACCGTCTGTTCCGAAAGCGGCTTGATTTACATGGTTTTCGGCTACCCGGCGGTCAACGCCTTCGGCGGCAATCCGGGCATTCTCTCGGCTGCCGGCCTGACCGGCACTTTCAATCCGACACAGCCACAGCTCGAAGCCGAGGGCTATACCTATACGGTGGCGGGTAACGCCGCGACGTTCAGCGTCGTCGGCGCCACCGACGCCACCCAGTGCTTTTTCAATTACACCCAGCCAACAGCCGCCAACGTCGCTGCGACGATCAGCGGGCTGACGATTTCGGGCTGTTGATTTTCCTTAGGAGATGCGCATGAAAGCTCAGCAACAAGGCTTCACCCTGATCGAACTGATCGTCGTCATCGTCATTCTCGGCATTCTGTCGGCCACCGCATTGCCGAAATTTTTTGATCTGAGCAAGGAAGCGCGCGCGGGCGTCATGGGAGGGGTCGAGGCGGCAATGCGAAGCGCCGATACGATGATTTACGCGAAATCTGCCGCTGCAGGTACTGCCGCTACAGCTTCGAGCTCCGTCACGGTCAACGGTACTTCTGTATCCACGGTTTATGGTTACGCAGCAAATGCGACAGCCTTGAGATTGGTTCTGGATTTGAATCCGACTGGCGATTTCAACACCGGCGCCGTGGCCACGGACGGCAGTATTCAGCACAAGAAAGCCAAAGACTATGCGACGGCACCTGACACTTGTGCTGTTGTGTACGTGAAAGCCGCAAACGCGACCACCCTTCCGACATACACCTTGGACCCCAGTGGGTGTTAAGCCGATTTGAGGGTAGGAAATGAGGCGGGACGCCCTCCTCTGTTTCTCAAAGCCCGGGCGTCCGCCCGGGCTTTGCTTTGTGCGCAACCGCGGTTTCACGCTGACCGAACTGATCGTCGTCATCGTCGTCGCCGGTATCCTAGCGGCGGTGGTGTTGCCGCGCTTTACCGGCGAGACCGGTTTTGAGGAGCGCGGCTTTCGCGACGAAACGGCGGCTGCCCTGCGTTACGCGCAGAAGTCGGCGATCGCCTCGCGTCGGATGGTTTGCGTGAGCTTTACGGCAAATAGCGTCAGTGCGCGCGTCGCCAGCAATTTCGCCGATGCAGACTGCAGCAGCCCGGGAAGCGCTTTGCTCGGCCCGAAAGGCGACGCTCTGGCGGTCAGTGCCACAGGCGGCAGCAGTTTTTCGGCGTACCCGGCTGGCGGCCTGATATTCAACGCACTCGGCCAGCCGAGCGGGCCGGCGTTTCCGCTGCTCATCCAGGTGGCAGGCGTACCCGACCTCACCGTCGAGGCGGAAACCGGCTATGTGCACTAGCGCCAGTCCTTGGGCTCATAGTCCTTGCCCCGCCTTGCCCCGCGCCTGCCAGCGCGGCATGACGCTGATTGAGCTGGTCGTCTTCATCGTCATCGTCAGCGTCGGCGTGGTCGGCCTGCTCAGCGTGACGGGTTCCCTCACGCGCAACAGCGCCGATCCAATGATACGCAAACAGGCCATCGCCATTGCCGAATCATTGCTGGTGGAGATCGAGCAACGGCCCTTTACCTGGTGCGTTCCTGGCGACGCCAATGCGGCGGCGACCAGCGCGGTTTTTGATGCCAAGGGGACCGATCCGGCCAAGTGCTGGACCGCAGTCGAAGGCACGGGGCCGGAAGCCGGCGAAAGCCGCTATGACAGCAGCGCGCCATTCAATAACGTCAACGATTACGATGGCTTCAGCATGCCGGACGCCGCCTGCGCCGGCATCTGCCCGCTGGGCAGCGCGACCAGGATAGGTGCGCTCGACGGCTACGCGGCCGCGGTCAGTATCACCCCGGCAGGTAGCGCGCTGGGGCTGGCCGACAACAGCGCAGCGCTGAGAATCACGGTGACGGTGACCGGCCGCGGCGAGAATGTTTCTCTGGCCGGCTATCGCACGCGCTATGCGCCGAATGCGGGCGGCTGATCCGATGAAATTGCCATGGCAGACGCGTCAGCAGGGCGTCACCCTGATCGAGATGATTGTTGCGATCGTCGTATCCGGCATTCTGCTGTCGATTGCCAGCATGTTCACGCGCAATCAGATCACCAGCTATCTGGATGTTGCCCGGCGCGCGGCGCTGGCTGACATTGCCGACGGCGTACTGCGCCGCATCGCACGTGATGTGCAGGGTTCGTTGCCCAATAGCGTGCGTCCCGAGGCGGTGGGGAGTCCCTTTGTCGAACTGGTGCCGGTCGTAGCTGCCGGCCGCTTTGCCAGTCAGGCAACGGCCGATGTTGCCAGTCCTCTTGTTGTGCAAGGTCCCACGGTCGATGTTGCCGCCGGCGGAAAACTGGTTGTCTGCAATACCGGGCAAGTTCTTGCCGATGTTTACGCCGGTGTCAACCGGCGTGACCTGACGCCAGGAGCGGGCCTGTCCAGCCTGGTTTTTGCTGGCGGCGCATTGACCGATTATTGTTCGTCCAACCGCTTTCAGGTGGTCAATACCACGGTTGTGTATGTTGCCGATCCGTTGGCGCGCACCCTGCGACGTTTTTCCGGGTGTCCGATTCAGAGCGCTGTGCCGGGGCTGACCACCGGTTGCGCCGTCAATTCGCTCATCGCGACCAATGTCGATAACGTCAGTTTCAACTTCGTTGCCAACGCCCTGCCATCGCTGGGGATTCTTACCATCAGCCTGACCGTGTCCGATGCCGACGCGCCGGCCGAGCGCGTGACCCTGATCCATCAGGTCAATGTGATGAACTCGCCATGAAAACGCTTTTCCCTGGCGCTTCACAACTCCGGACGACGGCGGCGCGACAGCGCGGCGCGTCGATTATCTCGGCCATTTTCATGTTGCTGCTGTTTGCGGCGCTGGCCGCTTTCATGGTCAGTCTGACCGGCACGGCCAACGTCACGTCGGCGCAGGATGTGCAGGGGGCGCGCGCCTACCATGCCGCTCAGGCCGGTCTTGAGGTCGGCCTGTATAACGTATTGGTCGCGCCGGGCACGGGGTGCACCTTCCCGGCGCCGCCCGCCATTGAAGGCTTTACCATCACTTTAAGCTGTACGTCGTATGGCCCGTATACCGAATCTGGGAATACGTTTTATATCTACGAATTGACCGCGTTGGCCCGCAACAATGCGCCGCTGGGCTCACCCGGCTTCGTCGAGCGCGAAGTTTCCGCGTCGGTGAGCCGGTAGGATTGGAGATGATGATGGATGAACGCGGCCTGTCCGGTTTCCTGCGACGGCTGGTGGTCCTAGCCGCCATGCTGTGCCTGTCGAACACTGCGGCGTGGGCCGCCTGCTCATCCTACGCATTTTCCGGGCCGGTCACGAGCCGGATTTCGCTCAACGAATACAACTATTCGGGTAATTACCTTGAACTGAAAGTCATCAATCCGACGATTCTCGCCGAAACCGCCAACCTCAATGGCTGGGTGCTCAGCTTGTACCAGAAGTCAGGCGGCAGCGGCTTTTCGCGTACCGATTTCAATGTCAAGGATGGCGTCACCGGCGCGAGTTGCCCGGCGGGTTCTCCCTATCTCAAGTTTGACGTCGGGAGTTCGCTGGGCAACGATTCCGTCGTGGTGCTCTGGTCGGATTCGGCGCGCACACAGGAGGTCGATTACTTCCGCGTCGGGCAGCACGATTACCCTTCTTTCCAGGAGACTACCTGTTTTTCGGCCTCTGAGCTGCCGGCCGCATCGGCGGAGACTCCTCATCAGGCCGCTCTGACCGGAAGCTCCGCGCGCAAGGATCTGGCGCGCGGTCCGGACGGCACCGGCACCTGGATCGAGACCCCTTATAACGGGAGCGATCAAGGAACGTCATGTACCAGCAACGACGGCGTGCTTGCGCTGACGAAGACAGTGACCACCGGGGCGAGTGGTGTCTGGGTCGGGCAGAATGCCGTTTTCCGGCTGACCGCGCGCCTCGATTCGCGCGCGGGTGCCCAGAGCAGTGTCAGCGTGACCGATTTGCTGCCCGCAGGTTTGTCGTATGTAGCGCCTTATACGGCATCCACGGGAACGTATAACAGCAGCACCGGCGTGTGGACGATCGGCAGTCTGGCGGCAGGGGCGTCGGCGACGCTGGATCTGACCGCCAGGGCGACGGCGCCGGGGGCCATCACCAACTCCGGCAGTATCCGGTCCGTCGATTTTCCGAACGATAACGTTGGCGCGGCGACCGCCACGCTGAACGTGCTGATTCCGCAACTTACCGTGACGGCATCGCCAAGTTCTGTTGCCGTCAATGGAACGACCACTTTTTTCGTCACGGTGACGAATCCGTCCCCGACGCTTGCAGCATCGGCGTTCTCGGTAAGCAATCTGCTTGATGCCCTTGGCTTGTCGTTGGTCTCGGCGACGCCAAGTGCGGGGTCCTATGCCGCAGGGGTCTGGTCGCTCGGCGGCTTGGGCGTCGGCGCGAGCGCGACGCTGACGGTGGTGGCGAAAGTAACGCAGAGCGGCGTCTGGGCGGATAGCGCTCAGGTCACGATGAACGGCTATCTGGGGCCTGTCGTTTCGGCGACGGTGTCGGCAACCCTGGCTACGCTCGATGCGTGGATCAATGCCGACCGAACCATTTCGACGCAGATCGCGGGAGCGGGAGCGGGCATTGCATTGACCATCGGTTCTTTTGATTCCAGTGGCGCTCCGGCCGTCTATACGGGAAACATTGCGGTCGGTTTGCAGTATTGCACCAACGTCAATCGGACCTCGGGCGGGGGAATCTCGTGCGGCGGAACATGGCTGGATATCCCCGGCGCATCGACCATTGCCAGTTTTGCCGGAACCGCCACGATCACTGCAACAACGCCAACGGTTTCCAATGCCTATGAAATCGTGCGCGTCAAACTTACGCCCCCATCGGGCGTTCCGATCTATGCCTCGGACTGGTTTGCCATTCGTCCTGCGTCGCTGACCGTTGCGGCGACCGATGCCGATTGGCTGACGGCGGGCGCAGCGCGTTCGCTGGTCGGCGGCCTCAATATACATAAGGCAGGGCGACCCTTTAGCCTCGGTATTTCAACGGCGAACAGCAACTATCCGGGGGTTCTGCTTTCCGTTTCCGGTCTTGAGCCGGCGGTGGTGCTTGCTCCGCCGGTATCTAGTGTGGCGGGGGCGTTCAGTGCGGGAGCATGGAGTGCGACGAGTGGCGGCATGCAGAGCACATCGGCGGCCTACAGCGAAGTCGGCAATATTCCGGTGACGATAGAGGACAGGCATTTCGCCGATATCGATGTCGCCGATTCCACCGCGGCGCAACGCTATGTCACCGGTTCGGCCACGCTGGGCCGTTTTGTTCCTGATTTCCTGACGACGACAGTGCTTCCGGCGCCGGGGTGTAGCAATCCATTCAACTATTCCGGGCAGCCATTCAAGGTGGAAGTCAGGGCCTTCGCTTATGGGGCTGCGAGCCCGGCGCAGAACTACGACAAGGATGCCGGGTTTTCGAAGCTGGTGACCTTGAGCGATGCCGGAAGCGTAACGGGTCTTACGTCGAATACGATTGCGGCAAGCGATTTTTCAAAGGGGGTAGGAACGGCGGCCACTGTGACCGATACCTTTGCAAGTCAGCAGGCAGTGCCGGCAACACTGACGCTGCGCGCAGTCGATAGCGACAATGTGAGTTCCGAGAGGGTATTGCCGGACGTATCGGTCCAGGGCACCAGCGAAATCCGCAGCGGCCGGCTCTGGATCGCCAATGCCTACGGCAGCGAGTTGCTGCCCCTGCCGGTACCCCTGCAGGCGCAGTACTACACAAGTAGCGGATGGCTCCTGAATACAGCCGATAGCTGTACATCGCTGCTGCTGCCCACGACGGTTGCCGGTCTGGTTTTTGGTTCCGGCAATCTGTCTGCCGGGGAAACAACGCCCAGTTCGAACGTCACCGCCACGCCGATTACCAGCGGAAATTTCACGCTGGGTGCGGGTGACGCAAAATTCCGCCTGAGCAAACCCGGGGCGGGTAACAATGGTTACGTTGATATCACCGTTGATGCTCCGGCATGGCTCAAATTTCCGTGGAAGGGTGCGGGGCTTGGCGCCATCAGTCCGACAGCACGCGCAACCTTCGGCATTTACAAGACGCCGCTGATTTACCGGCGAGAGAATTATTGAAATAACCAAAAAAGCGAGTGTTTTAACAAAGTGTCTGCGTTTTTCGACGGGTTAAGTTTTTTGTCGAATAATTCCTTGTTATTTAGTACGTTAAGAAGTATTCTTCAACAAAAATCTGAGTGTGATCAAGGGGATGCTTCCTTTTCTTTCCGTTCGACGTAAGCCCGGCTGGATGGCCGTGTTGCCACTTGGCGACCGCATCGCGCTGGCTCATGTCGTGCGCGCTGCCGGTGCTCGGCCGGAAGTCCGCATGCTCGACTCCTTCGTGGTCGAAACCAGCGAGATCGAGGCCCTGCAGCGCCTGCGCGTTGCGCGCCGGCTCAAGGCCCATGCCTGCACCACGCTGATGGCGGCGGGCGACTACACGCTGTCGCAGATGGATGCGCCGAACGTGCCGCCCGCCGAGCGCAAGGAGGCCGTGCGTTGGGCCCTCAAGGGGCTGGTCGATTATCCGGTCGATGGCGCCTGCATCGATGTGCTCGACATTCCGATGGACGCCGGCGCCGGCCGTCAGGCCAGTATCTATGCGGTTTCCGCTACCGAAAGTGCGGTCCGCGCGCGTGCCCGTCTGTTTGTCGAGGCCGACCTGCCGCTCGCCGCAATCGATATTCCCGATCTCGCCCAGCGCAATGTGGCGGCGCTCTTCGAGGATGAAAACCGTGGCCTGGCGTTTCTGCGTCTCGATGCCTCCGGTGGCCTGCTGACGCTGACCTTTCATGGCGAACTGATTGCCGTGCGGCGGGTTGAGGTTCCTGCCGCGCAGCTGGCCGATGCCGGGCGCAGGGAACAGGCCATGGAGCGGCTGGTGCTCGAGTTGCAGCGCAGCCTCGACAACTTCGACCGTCAGTACAGCTTCATCCCGATTTCAAAACTGGTGACTGCCGCCTATCCAGTGGTCGAGGATCTCGCCGCCACGCTGGCCGAAAGTCTCTATGTTCCCGTGGTGCCGATGGATCTGGCCCAGGTGATGGATTTTCCGGCTCTGCCGGAATTGCGTGATACCGCTCGGCAGGCGATGAATCTGCTGGTGATCGGCGCCGCCCTGCGTACCGGCGAGGCGGCGGCATGACGCAACAAATCAACCTTTATGAAGCCCGTCTGCGGCCACGTCACAAGCTGGCGACGGCACGCAGCCTGGGGTTGGGCGCCGCCATCCTGCTCGCTATGGTCAGCGCCTTTGCCGGTTATGCCCGGCTCGGGGCCGAGCGGCGGGGTGCCGAGTTGAGCGAAGTGCAGGCGGCGGTGCGCGCCGAGCAGGAGCGCGTGACGGCGCTGGCCAAAGCGGTCGCCGAGCGCCGCGTGTCGCCCGCGTTGAGTGCAGAGCTCGCGAAAATCCGTATGCAGCTCGAAACGCGCCAAGAGGTAGTGGACGTGCTGGCGTCCGGAAGCCTCGGCAATACCGAAGGTTTTTCCGGCGTCATGTTCGGCTTCGCCCGCCAGGCGCAGGCGGATGTATGGCTGACCGGCTTCTCGGTGGCCGGTGGTGGCGAAGAAATTGAAATTCGCGGCCGCCTGCTCGACCCGGCGAAGCTGCCGCCCTACGTGCAGCGACTGAGCAACGAGCCGGTTTTCCGTGGCCGCCGTTTTGCGATGCTGGACATGCACAACGTCGAGCCTGAGGTGCCGAAGGCGGATGCTGCCGCGGCGGCTCAGGCGCCCGCCACCGTGACGTCGCGCTACGTCGAATTTGTCTTGCGAACGGAGAGCGTCGTCGGCGGTACGCACAAGGATTTCGGCGCTGCAGCCGGAGGTAAGCCATGAAAGCGCTCTGGCTGAAACTTGCCGGTCGCTACGACGCGCTTTCCACGCGCGAGCGCTGGATGGTCGCGGCGGCGCTCCTTGGTGCCATCCTGCTGCTTGGCTCGATGCTTCTCATCGAGCCGGCGATGCGGCGTGCGACGCTTGCCGAGCGCGCCAGCGCCGAACAGCGCCAGCAACTGGCCGGTCTGCAGGCGCAGATTGTCGCTCTGCAGTCGCCCGGGCGAGACCCGGACGTGGCGGCTCGCGCCGAACTCGATGGGCTGAAGAAGCAACTTGGCGAACTCGGCAGCCGTCTGACTGCGATGGAGGGGGCGCTGGTGCCGCCGGAGCGTATGTCCGGCTTGCTCGAAGACCTGATCCGGCGTGACAGTGGGCTGCGTCTCCTCAGTCTGCGCACCTTGCCGGTCACGCCGCTGCTCGACAAGCCTGGCGCGAAAGCGCCCGCCGGCGATAAATCGGCAGAGCTTCCCGTGCCTGCCGCCGGCCTCTACAAACACGGCGTCGAAATTCGCCTGGAGGGCGGCTATCTGGAACTGGCCGCCTATTTGGCGCGGCTCGAAAAATCGCCGCAGAAGCTTCTGTGGAGCAATGTTTCGCTGTCGGCCGAAAAGCATCCGAAACTGGTGCTGACGCTGACAGTTTTTACGCTGAGTCTGGATCGCACATGGTTGACCGTCTGATGCGCTGTCTGCTGCTGTTGTGCTTTGCACTGCCTGCGTTCGCGCAAAGCGGGCTGGCCGACCCGACCCGTCCGCCGCCTGGCATGGCGGCCGATCCGGCAGGGGCGGAGGAGGTCAGCGGCCCGCTGCTGCAGTCGGTGATTCTTCCGAAGAATGGCAAGCCGGTGGCGATTATCAGCGGCCAACAGGTGAGTCTTGGCGGCAACTATGGCGACAGCCGCTTGGTTGCGCTGAGCGAGCGCGAGGCCGTGCTGCAAGGTCCCCGCGGCATCGAGCGCCTGCTTCTGACGCCGGGCATTGAAAAGACACACATCATCGCGAAGAATCCTGTCGCCAAGCGCGCGCAGAGCAAAGGTAAACCATGAAGCTTGGATTGAATCTCCTGTTGGCGCTGATGGCGCTTTTTCTCTCGGGGTGTGCCACGCACCAGAAAAATCCCGGAGGAACTTATGATTTGATCAATCAGGAACTGAAGGGCGCTGCGGCGACCAAGGCGAAAAGCACCGACGACGCGGTGAGCCAGGCCATGCTGCCGCCGCTGCAGGTCGATCTGCCGGCATCGGCGCAGACTGTCGAGCCACGCTTCGATCTGGCCGTGAGCAATGCGCCGGCCAGCCAGGTGTTCATGGCGCTGGTCACCGGGACGCGTTACAGCATGCTGGTGGCCCCGGATGTGAGTGGCAACGTTACGGTGAATCTGAAAAGTGTGACGGTGCGCGAGGCGCTTGAAACGCTCCGCGAGCTGTACGGCTACGAGTTCAAGTATCAGGGAACGCGTATCTACATCCAGTCCAATGCGATGCAATCAAGGCTTTTTCAGATCAACTATCTGGCCGGGAAGCGTCAGGGCCAATCCGATATCCGCGTGACCTCGACTTCGATTTCCACGCCTCCGGCTTCGGGTTCGGGAGCGGCTGCGGCCAATCAGCAAGTCCCTGCGCCGACCCCGGCTTCCGGGACGCCCGGCAGCGCGGCTACGGCGACCAGCATCCCGAGCAGCCGCATCTCGACGACCTCGAACAGCGATTTCTGGCATGACCTCAGCGAAGCGCTGGGCACCATCGTCGGCACGCAGGACGGGCGTAGCGTCATCGTCAACCCCGGCTCCGGTATCGTACTGGTGAAGGCGTTCCCGGCCGATATCCGCGCCGTTGAAAATTATCTGCGCGTGACGCAGGTCATCGTCGAGCGTCAGGTGATGCTCGAAGCCAAGATCGTTGAAGTGTCGCTCAGCGAGGATTTTCAGTCGGGCGTAAACTGGTCGTGGTTCGGCGGTCGTGATAACCGCTATGCGGTCGGCACGGTTGGCGCGGATACCACGCTGAATACGAGCGGTGTGATCCGTTCGCCGAGTGCCAGCGTGCTGCCCGGAGCCGGTGGCGCGGTTGCGACAACGCCACTCGGAAAAGGCTTGTTTGGCCTGGCCTTTCAAATGACCAATTTTGCGGCGCTGCTCAACTTCCTTGAAACGCAGGGGAGCGTGCAGGTTCTGTCGAGTCCGCGCATCGCCACGATCAACAACCAGAAGGCGGTGCTCAAGGTCGGTACCGACGAGTTTTTCGTCACCAACGTCAGTACGACGACGACCTCCAGCGGGACGGGCAGCGTGTCGACGCCGTCCATCACGCTGCAGCCGTTTTTCTCGGGTATCGCTTTCGACGTGACACCGCAGATCGACGACAGCAACAATATCGTTCTGCACGTGCATCCGTCGATCAGCGTGGTCACCGAAAAGCAGAAGCTCATCGATCTTGGCAGTCTCGGTACCTTCAACCTGCCGCTGGCAACCAGCACGATCAGCGAGACCGACAGCATTGTTCGTGTCCAGGACGGCAACATCGTCGCCATCGGCGGCCTGATGAAGCAGGAGCAGTCGTCCGACCGCAGCGGCCTGCCGGGCGCCAGCGGCCTGCGCGGTGTCGGCACCCTGTTCGGTCAGCGGTCAAGCGGCCTCAGGAAGAGCGAGCTGGTGATCCTGATCAAGCCGACGGTGATCCAGAACGAATCGAGCTGGAAGGACGATCTGCTCGAAACGCAGGCTCGCCTGCAACAATTCGACCCCCGGCAGGGGCGTTCGCAGTGATGTTTTGGGTTCGGAGTCGGCGGTGTACCTGAATCATTTCGGCCTGACCGAACTGCCATTCGGCATCACGCCGGACACCAGCTTTGCCTATTCCCTGCAGATGCATCAGGAGGCGCTCAATACCCTGCTGATGGCGCTCCGGGGGGGCGAGGGCTTCATCAAGATCAGCGGTGAGGTGGGCACCGGCAAGACGCTCCTGTGCCGGCGCTTGCTGCAAGTGGTCGATTCCGGCTGGGTCACGGCTTATCTGCCGAACCCGAATCTCGATGCGGATACCCTGTTTCGCGTGCTGGCCGAGGAGCTGGGCGTCACCGACGCCGAGGGCCTCGATCAATACCATCTGCTGCGTCGGATCAATCATGCCTTGCTCGAATTCGCGCGCGCCAAGAAACGCGTCGTCGTCTGTATCGACGAGGCGCAGGCGATGCCGATCGCGACGCTCGAAGCGTTGCGCCTGCTCTCCAATCTGGAGACTGAAAAGCGCAAGCTGTTGCAGATCGTTCTCTTCGGGCAGCCGGAGCTCGACGAGAAACTGCAACTACCGGAAGTTCGCCAATTGCTGCAGCGGATCGCCTTTCACTATCGCCTGGGCAGTCTCCAGAAAGGCGAACTGGAACGCTATCTGGCTCACCGCTTGCGCGTCGCCGGTTTTCGCGGCGAATCGCTATTTACCCCGGCCGCCGTGCGTGTCCTGCACCGCGCCAGCCGCGGTACGCCGCGCCTGATCAATATTCTGGCGCACAAGGCGCTGCTCGTGGTGTTCGGGGAAGGGCGGCAGATGGCCAAGGCCCGCCACATCCGCTTGGCGGCCAAGGATACCGAGGGTGCGCGACATCCGGGGTGGTTGTGGTGATCGATCGAGCGGCAAGATACGCGACGCAGGCAAAGGATTTTCAATGAGCCTGATCAACCAGATGCTGCAGGATCTCGAGGCGCGTCGGGCGACCGGCGGGCCGAATTCCGGTCTCCCGAACGAAGTGCGTCCGCTGCCGCCGGCACCGCCGTCGCGCGCGCCGTTGATCGTCGGCGCCGGTGTCCTGGTCATCGCGCTGGCCGGCGGTTTTGCGTGGCAGATGGGGTATCTGCCCATCGCCCAGGACCTTCCGGTGGCGACTCCTGCCGTGACGCCGCCGCCTTTGCCGGCTGCCGTGGCGGCACCCGGCTTGCCGCCGCAGGAGGCCGCGATGCCGTCCGGCGAGCAGCCGGCGCCTTCAGTTGCTTCCAGCGAAGACGACGACGGCCGTTTGCGGCTGACCACTTCGCTGCGGGTTTTGCCTGAACGCACGCCATCACCCGTGTCGCGAACAACCGTGCCGGCTTCGCCCAAGGCGGCGGGCTCGCCAACTGCGGCCGCAGTGGCCAAGTCGGGTCCGGCGGCAGCGGCTGTGCCACCGGCGCCGCATGAGCCGAAGGCGACCGGTCCGGTGCTGATCGAAAAGTCGGCGGCCTCCAGCTCGCCGCAGGAGCGCGCCGAGGGCGAGTATCGCAAGGCGCTTGCGTCCCTCAACGCCGGGCGCTCGAGCGAGGCTCTCGAAGGGCTGCGCGCCGCGCTCAAACAGGACGGCATGCACACCGCATCGCGTCAGCTCCTGTTCAAATTGCTGGTCGAGAGCAAGCACCTGGACGACGCGGCGGAATTGCTGCAGGACGGTTTGCAGGCGCAACCGGGCCAGATTACATGGGCGATGAGCCTGGGGCGTTTGCAGGTCGATCGGGGCGATTTGCCTGGCGCCTGGAAAACCTTGCAGCGATCCTTGCCGGCTGCCGGCGGTAGCGCCGACTATCAGGGCTTTGCGGCCCACGTTTTGCAGCGCCTTGGCCGCAGCAAGGAGGCCGCCGAATACTATCAAACGGCGACTCGCCTGATGCCGGCTGAAGGTCGTTGGTGGCTGGGGCTCGGCCTTGCCCTCGAGGCCGATGGGCGCATCGCGGAGGCGCGCGAGGCCTTGCTGCACGCGAAGGCGAGCGGAACGCTGAGCAACGAGTTGTCGACCTTTGTCGATCAGAAGTTGCGGCAGCTGTCCTGAGTTTCGCGCAAAGCACTGCGCCTACTTGGGCAGCGCGCGTGCCACGACCAGTAGCGTGACCCGCGCCGCGCCATGTAGCTTGAGCGTTCGCGCGCATTCGTTCAGCGAGGCGCCGGTGGTCATCACGTCGTCAATCAGCGCAATGCTCTTCCCGCTCAGATCGGCGGCGCAGTGGAAAGCGCCGCGGATGTTCTTTCCCCGCTCGCGCCAGGGCAACTCGGCTTGCGCCGGCGTGTTCCGGATGCGCGAACAGGTCTGCGCGTCGATCGGCCAGCCGTAGGCGGCACTGATCGGGCGCGCGAGTTCGAGCGCCTGATTGAATCCCCTTTCGCGCAAACGCAGCGGGTGCAGCGGTAGCGGTACGATCAGGTCGGCTTCCAGCTCTTCGGCGCAGGCTGCGAGTTGCCGCCCGAACCATGTTCCGAGCGCCAGCCGGTGCGCGTACTTGAACGACTGAACCAGTTTGTCGAGCGGGAAGTCGTAGCTGAACGGCGCGATCGTCGCGTCGTAGTGCGGCGGCTTGGCCAGGCAACGGCCGCAGCGTTCGCCGTGCGGTGTGGGCAGCGCGCATTGCGGGCAGCGTTGCGCCGGCAGACGTGGCAGATCGTCGATGCAGACCGGGCAGAGGAGCGCTTCGCCGCTTGCCGTTGAGCACAGCAGGCAGTCCTGTTCGAGCAGCTTGCCGCACGCGCGGCGGATGCTTCCAATGCTTTGGGTTAAAATTGACATCCTGACACCGTTCGTTAATAATTCATAATTACGGACAATACGCCACAGTAGGTTTAGCTCATGAACGCAATTCTCCAAGCCGCTTCCCAACAGCCCAAGGCCTCCGCCGACAGCGCAGATGTCGCCGCCAAGTGGAGTGTCGCCGAAGTCGAGGCGCTTTACGAGCTGCCCTTGATGGATCTCATCTACCGCGCACAGCAGGTGCATCGCGAGCATTTCGATGCCAACGAGATTCAACGCTCGACGCTGATTTCGGTCAAGACCGGCGGTTGTTCGGAGGATTGCGGCTACTGTTCGCAGTCGGCGCGCAACAAGGCCGAACTCGAGCGCGAAAAACTGATGCCGGTGGCCGACGTGGTCGCCGCCGCCAAGGCCGCCAAGGACAAGGGCGCTTCGCGTTTCTGCATGGGCGCCGCTTGGCGCGGCCCGAAGGAGAAGGATCTCGAGCCGGTGCTCGACATGATCCGCGAGGTCAAGGCGCTCGGCCTGCAAACCTGCGTGACGCTCGGCATGCTGAAGGACGGTCAGGCCGAGAAGCTCGCCGAAGCCGGTCTCGACTACTACAACCACAACCTCGACACCGCTGCCGAGTTCTACGCGCAGGTCGTCACCACACACACGCAGCAGGACCGCATCGACACCATCGGCGAAGTGCGCAAGGCCGGGATGAAAGTCTGTTCGGGCGGCATCATCGGCATGGGCGAATCGCGCCGCAACCGCGCCGCGCTGATCGTCCAGTTGGCGAACATGTCGCCGGCGCCCGAGTCGGTGCCGATCAACAATCTGGTCGCCATTCCCGGCACGCCGATGGCAGAGTCCGGCGGCATCGACAATTTCGAGTTCGTGCGCACCATCGCCGCCGCGCGCATCGCCATGCCGACCTCGTTCGTCCGCCTGTCGGCCGGGCGCGAGGCTATGAGTGACGAGATGCAGGCGTTGTGCTTCCTGGCCGGCGCCAACTCGATGTTCTACGGCGACAAGCTGCTGACCACCGGCAATCCCGACGTCGACCGCGACGAAGCGCTGTTCGCCAAACTCGGCCTGCGCCCGATCTGATTTCCCCTGACCTCAAGCGCATGAATGCAGCGGCGCAGTTCGTCGACCGGCGCCAGGTGCGGCGCAATTTCGCACGTGCCGCCGCCAGCTACGACGGTGCAGCGGTGCTGCAACGCGAAGTCGGCAGCCGCATGCTCGAGCGGCTCGACTATGTGCGCGTCGAGCCGCAGCGCGTGCTCGACCTGGGTTGCGGTACCGGCGCCAGCCTGACCGCCCTGCAGGAGCGCTACCCGAAGGCGCAGCTGATCGGCGCCGACCTCAGCGACGCCATGTTGCAGACCGGTCGCGGGCAGCGTTCACGGCTGCGCTGGTTGCTGCCCTTCCTGCGCGGCAACAAGACGCCGCTCGTCGCGGCCGACGCCGCCGCCTTACCGTTCAAATCCGCCGCCATGAGCATGCTCTGGTCGAACCTGATGCTGCACTGGCTCGACGATCCCCTGCCGGCGTTTCGCGAAATGCATCGCGTACTCGAAGTGGACGGCCTGCTGATGTTCTCGACCTTCGGGCCGGATACGCTCAAAGAACTACGCAACAGCTTTGGCGACGGTTACGTCCATACCCAGCGTTTCGGCGACATGCACGACTTCGGCGACATGCTGATCGAATGCGGCTTCGCCGATCCGGTGATGGACATGGAAGTGCTGACCATGACCTACGCCAGTCTCGACGATCTCTTCCGCGATCTGCGCCAAAGCGGCGCGGCGTGCGCCATGCAGGCGCGCCGGCACGGTCTGATGGGGCGCAACTCGTGGCAGGAAATGCGCGCGGCCTACGAAAAACTGGCGCAGGATGGCCGTTTGCCGGCGACCTTCGAAGTCATCTACGGCCACGCCTGGAAAAGCCAGCCGAAAAAGACCGACGACGGGCGGGCGATCATCCGCTTCGAGCCGAAGCGGACGCGCTAGTGCCAGCCCTTGCTTCCATGGCGCTAGGCGTTCTGCGCAGCGGGGGCGGGGCCGGCGTGTAGCGCGCGATGCGCGCCTTCGCCCGCCATCCCAACAGCACGGCGAGCAGCACGGCGTAGATCAGCGGATAGACGATCGCCGTGATCTTGACCAGCCAGAAGTAGTGAATCGTCGCCAGCATGCCGATCAGATAGACGCTGCGATGCAAGGCTTGCCAACGCTTGCCGCCGAGTTGCCGGATCGCCCAATTGCTCGACGTCGCGGCGAGCGGAATCAGCAGGAGAAAAGCGGCAAAGCCGACGGTGACGAACGGTCGCTTGATGATGTCGCGCGCAATCGCCTGCAGGTCGAAAAACTGGTTGAGCCATACGTATGTCGTGAAATGCAGCAGGCCATAGAAAAAGACGAACAGGCCGAGCCTGCGGCGCAGGCGCTGCAGCCAGTGCACTCCGGTCAGCGCGCGCAGCGGCGTGACGCAGAGCGTGACGAGCAGGAAATTGAAGGTCCACGTGCCGGTCTGGTGCGTGATGAATTCAATCGGATTGGCACCGAGGCCGTCGCTCAGCGCGCCGTGGATCAGGCGGGCGAGCGGCAACAGCGCCGCGATAAAGAGCGCAGCCTTGATCGCCGACAGCTGGCGCGGCGTCGGGTTGTAGGTGGCTCCCATCAGAAATTCTTGCGCAGGTCCATGCCGGCATAGAGCTGCGCCACCTGATCGGCATAACCGTTGAAGGGCAAGGTCTTGCGTTTGAAAAACTCGCCCAGCCGGCGCTCCTGCGCCTGGCTCCAGCGCGGGTGTTCGACGTCCGGATTGACGTTGGAGTAGAAGCCATATTCCTTCGGCCCGGCGCGCATCCAGCTGGTGCGTGGCGCTTCGCTGACCAGGCGGATCTTGACGATCGATTTGCTGCTCTTGAATCCGTACTTCCACGGTACGACCAGGCGCAATGGTGCGCCGTTCTGTTTCGGCAGCACTTCGCCGTAGAGGCCGACGGCGAGGATGCTCAAAGGATGCATCGCCTCGTCGAGCCTGAGCGCTTCGATGTAGGGCCAATCGAGGAGCGGCGTGCGCACGTGGAGCATCTGTTCCGGGTCGGCGAGTGAGGTGAATTCGACGAATTTCGCGTTGCCGGTCATCTCGGCGCGCTTGATCAGCTCGCCGAGCGGGAAGCCAATCCAGGGCACTACCATGCTCCAGCCCTCGACGCAGCGCATGCGGTAGATGCGCTCCTCGAGCGGGGCCCATTTCAGAATGTCGTCGATGGCAAAAGTCTGCGGGCGCTTCACTTCGCCTTCGATGCGCAGCGTCCACGGCCGGGTTTGCAGGCGATGGGCATTCTTCGCGGGGCTGTCCTTGTCCGGGCCGAATTCGTAGAAATTGCCGTAGCTGGCGATGCTTGCGTACGGCGTCTGCTTCTCGTCGGTCGAGAAAGCGCTTTTCCGGATGCCGTCGAGTTTCTGTCCGCGAGCCGCTTCGGCCAGCGCGGATGATCCGCCGATCCCCAGCGCGCCGGCGATGGTCCCCAGGCTGGCGGCTTTGATGAACTCGCGGCGGGATGCGAAGAGCGCGGGGGGCGTAATCTCGGACGGGACAATGTCCGATGGGCGCCGAATCAGCATGCTGTTTCTCCGTTGCGTTTAATCTTGCTGATTAGTCGCGCCGGCCGCGAAAAGCTTACAGATCGAGTTGTTTGTACGCCGCCTCGGCGATGCGCAGCAGCTGTTCGCGCGGCAATTCGCCCGATAGCGCATAGCCCGAACGGCCGTCGAGCCAGTAGAAAACGCCGATCTTGCCCTCCAGCGCGTAGCGGAAGGCCGTGTCCCGGTTCTCGGCGGCGTCGGTGTGCACATAAAGCGTCAGGCGGCGACCCTGTGCATCCTGGTACATGAACTGCGCGACCGGGCCCTTGTCGCCCGGCAACAGGCGTCCACCGACCAGATCGAAGCCCTCGGCGGCAAAGTGCGGCACCTTGAGCGGAACGCCCAGGCGCTTCGATAGCCATTGCACGAGGTGTGCTTCCTGATCGGCGCCAACTTCGACCGGATGTCTGACCTCCGGCGAATAAACGACGTGTGCAATGGCCGCGTTGTGCGCCAGGCTCGGCGCGGGCGCTGCGGCGGGCGTTGCGCCGCGCACGACGAAGCCGACGATGCCGCCGACGCTCAGCCAGGCGAGCGCTGCGGCGATGCCCCACAGGCGGCGGGTCTGCCTCGGCCGGGCCGCGCGCAGCAAATGCTCGGGGACCGGGTCTTCGAGCGCGCCGTCGAAAGCGGCGGACAGCGCTTCCTTGTGCCGTCGCCAGGCCGTGACGCGTTCCGCGTCGTCGGCATGCGCCGCGAGCCACGATTCGATTTCGGCGCGCCGGGCGGCCTCCAGCCGGCCATCGACGTAAGCATGGAAGTCGCCCTCCGGCGGGCGTTGCGGCGGGGCGTTCATTTGACCACCTTAAGGGTGATGTTGACCGCGCTGCCATCGAGCAACTGACGCAGGCGATCGCGCGCGCGGGAAAGCCGGGACATCACGGTGCCGACCGGCAAGTCGAGAATCCGCGCCGTTTCTTCGTAGGAGAGTTCTTCGAGCGTGACGAGCAGGAGAACTTCGCGCTGCTCGGGAGGCAGATGCTTCAGTGCGCTGTCTAGATCGCGCACCTCCAGACGGTCGCACTGGGCGCCGCGTACCGCCGGTTCGACCGTCATTTCGTCGAGGGCGGTTTCCGGCCCGCGGCCGACGCGGGTCTTGAGCTGGTTGATGAAAACGTTGTGCATGATGGTCAGCAGCCACGATTCGAGGCGGCCAGTCTTTCGCCACAGGCTGAATTTTGCCAGCGCACGCTCGAGGGTGTCCTGCACCAGATCGTCGGCGAGGAAACGGTCCCCGGTCAGCGCGCGCGCGTAGCGGCGCAACCGGGGAATGTGTGCGGCAAAATTTTCCATGCAGCGATCGTACGCTCGCCGGGTCGCGATCAGGCGTTACGGGGCGACGTGCCAGACGCCGTTGAAACCGTCGCCGGTCTTGTCGCCCGCTTTCTGGTCCTTCGACCAGAAATAGAGCGGCTTGGACTTGTAGGCCCACTGTTTGGCGCCATCGTCGCGGGTAATGATGCTCCAGTCGCCGCTCGCCTGCTCACCGTCCTTGGCCGCCAGCGCCGGCCAGTTGTTGGCGCAAGGGCCGTTGCAGGCGCTCTTGCCGCCGGCGTCCTTGTCGAAGGTGTACAGTGTCATGCCGTTGGCGCCGACCAGCATGCCGCCTTCCATGCGCGCAGGCGCACTGGTCTGCGCGGAAGCGACGCCCGCAAACAGGGTGCCCAGCAGTGCAGCGCTGAACAGGGATTTGTGCAACAGGGATGTGCAATTGTTTTTCATGGTCTGTCTCCTGAGGGGTTGGCTTGCATTCAGGTAAACAGTGCGCACCGGCGATTTATTCCATGTGTCGGAAAATCGGTGAGTCCGGTGGTCGAAAAATGCTGCGGCTTGCCGCCAGCGAAGCGGCAAGCCGATAGAGCGACGATCAGTGGGTGATGTAGTGCTCGAGCTGGCGAATGATGAATTCCTGTTCGCAGATCGTTTCCTTGACCAGGTCGCCGATCGAAACGATACCCACGACATGCTGGCCGTCGTCGAGTACCGGCAGGTGGCGGAAGTGTTTTTCCGACATGATCGCCATGCATTCGTCGACCGTGCGATCAAGCGTGACGTAGAGCACCTTGTCGCTCATGATCTCGCTGACCTTGGTGTCTTTCGAGGCTTTGCCGTGCAGGATGATCTTGCGCGCGTAGTCGCGTTCGGAAAAAATGCCGACCAGTCGTTCCCCTTCAAGAACAAGCAAGGCCCCGACGTCATTGTCGGCCATTACCTTCAGCGCATGGAGAACCGCATCATTCGGAGAAACGGCGGCGAGCGACTGGCGCTTGCCGGCGAGGAGTTGTCTGAGCGTTTTCATGGAGCGTCCCTTTTTGTCGGTATGGCGGCTCCCATACTAGAGCGTCATAGGATCCTTGCCAAGGGGGCGTCCCGCAGAAAAAACAAAAAAGGGCGGCACGCGGCCGCCCTTTCTTTGATACGGCGTTTCAGGCGTTTAACGCAGGCCCGCCGCGTATTCGGCAACGGCTTTCATCTGCCGATCGGAAAGCTTGGCGGAGATGACGCGCATCACTTTTTCGGCGTCGTTGGCACGTTCATCCGCACGGAAGCTCTTCAGCTGGGTCTCGATGTATTCCGGGTATTGGCCGGCGAGGCGCGGGAACTGAGCGGGCAGCCCGGCGCCAGCGGCGCCATGGCAACCGGCGCAAGCCGGAACGCCTTTTTCGAAGTCGCCCTTGCGCCAGAGCGATTGCCCTTCGGCAGCCAGCTTCTCGTCCTTGGCGGCTGCCGGTTTCAGTTTCTGCTGGCTGAAGTAGACCGACAGGCTCTTCATATCTTCTTCGCTGAGCGTCGCCGCCATGCCGCCCATGATCGGGTTGTTGCGTGCGGCCGGCTTGCCGTCAACCGACCTGAAGTTGCTCAGCTGCTTGTGCAGATATTCCGGGATCTGGCCGGCGAGGTTCGGGTTGGTCGGTGCCGGGCTGTTGCCGTCGGCGCCATGGCAGGCAACGCAAACACCTTCGGCGATTTGCTTGGCCTTGGCCAGGTCGACATTTGCTTTCGCTTCTTCCGATGCGAAGGCTGAGAAACTGGCTGCCAGGAGAACTGCAAGCGCCGTGGTACGAATCATGTCCAAACTCCTATTTACGAATCCGAGGCCAGAGAAACGAATCAACAAACCTGATATTCTATAACACTTTGGCGCTTCAGCGCGTGCGCCTCCATCCTCTCCGGTTTGCCCATGCCCCTCTTCCAGAAGGCGGTTTTTCATACGACCGTCGCCCAGTTACGCGATTTGCCACCCGATTCGAGAAGTGAAGTCGCCTTTGCCGGCCGTTCGAACGCCGGAAAATCATCCGCGATCAATACCTTGGCCAATCACACGCGGCTCGCCTTCGTGTCGAAAACGCCGGGCCGCACGCAGCATCTGAATTACTTCGCCCTGGAAGACGGAAAATACCTCGTCGACCTGCCGGGCTACGGTTTCGCCAAGGCGCCTGAAGAAATCCGCTCGCAGTGGGAGGGCCTGCTCGCACCTTATCTGCGTTATCGCGAGCCGCTCGTCGGGCTGGTCCTGATCATGGACAGCCGGCACCCGCTGACCGAACTCGACCTGCAGATGCTGGCCTGGTTTGCGCAGACCGGAAAACCGATTCATATCCTGCTCTCCAAGGCCGACAAGCTGACACGCCAGGAGCAGGCGGTGGCGTTGCGCGAAGTGCAGGCCGCTTTGGCGAAGATCAGCGACAACTGCACCTTGCAGCTGTTTTCGAGCTTGAAGAAAACCGGGGTCGTCGAGGCGGAAAGAGTGCTCGGCGGCTGGATGGGCATGGAAGTCAAGGACGAACAGGCGCCGCCTGCCGGCCTGCGGACTGAGAAAGTGGCGCGGCCGAAAAACCGCAGCGCGATTGGCTGGAGCGCCCGGACCGGGCAGGCCGCCGCAAATAAAAAGCCCCCGGCAAAGGGGTAGCCGGGGGCAAAATGCCTTACTTGGAATAAGGCGCCCGCTCAGGGAGGTGAAGCGGGAGACGGCGTGTACCGTCTGCAGTGTCAGAGCGTACCGTTCATCGGAAGTTCCCGGCGCAATGCCAATTTGTTGTCTTATTTCCGAAAATTAACGATTGATTTTGTTTATTCTACCGCAGGAAAATTTATGACTTCCACTGGATGCTTTCCCGGCACGCGTATGCGCCGCATGCGCCGAGACGACTTTTCGCGCCGCCTGATGCGCGAGTCGGTGCTGACTTCAAACGATTTCATCTACCCGGTGTTCGTGCTCGAAGGCGCCAATCGGGTTGAACAAGTCGCTTCGATGCCCGGCGTCGAGCGGCAAAGTCTCGATCGTCTTCTGAAAACGGCCGAACGCGCGCTTGCCCTTGGCATTCCGGCGCTCGCCCTGTTCCCCGTGATCGACGCGGCGTTCAAGACGTCGGGCGCGGAAGAAGCCTACAACCCGGACGGCCTGGTGCCGCGCGTCGTTGCGGCGCTGAAGAAGGAATTCCCGGAACTCGGCGTGATCACCGACGTGGCGCTCGATCCCTACACCAGCCACGGGCAGGACGGCCTGATCGCCGCCGACGACCCGCGCGGCTACGTGCTCAACGACGAAACCCTCGAAGTGCTGGCGAAGCAGGCGCTCACTCACGCGCAAGCTGGCGCCGATGTGGTGGCGCCGTCCGACATGATGGATGGCCGCGTGGCGCGTATCCGGGCCGAACTCGACGGCGGCGGACAGATCTATACGCGCATCCTGGCCTATTCGGCGAAGTACGCGTCGGCCTTTTACGGGCCGTTCCGCGATGCGGTGGGGTCGGCGGGAAATCTCGGCAAGGGCAACAAATACACCTACCAGATGGACCCGGCCAATACCGACGAGGCGCTGCGCGAAGTGGCGCTCGATCTGGCCGAAGGCGCCGACATGGTGATGGTCAAGCCGGGCATGCCTTACCTCGATATCGTGCGGCGCGTGAAGGACGAGTTCAAGGTGCCGACCTACGCCTACCAGGTCAGTGGCGAGTACGCGATGCTCAAGGCCGCCGCGCAGAACGGCTGGCTGAACGAAGAAGCGGTCGTTCTCGAAAGTCTGTTGGCCTTCAAGCGCGCGGGCGCCGACGGCATCCTGACCTACTTTGCGCTGGACGCTGCGGCTTGGCTTAAAGGCTGAGCGAAACGATACCTCGCCGGCTCAGGGCCTGACGCGCAGCAGCAGCGTCAGCCAGTCGACGAGGCGCTGCAGGGGGCGCAGTTGCAGCAAGGGACGTAGCGGTAGCAGCAGCAGGCTGCAGGCGCCGCTGATCCAGGCCTGAATCAACCGCGTGCGGCTTTCGATGTAACGGTGGAAAGCCGCGCCGGTGAGCAGGCAGGCCAGCCAAGCGACGAGCATGCCGAGGGCGTTGGCCAGCGTATTTTCCGGCGCGAAGTTGGCGAAGATCGCATTGACGGCGAGCGCGACCGGGAAATTCACCAGGAACACCGAGTAGGAAATCTGCCCGAGGTAGGCGAGCACGCCGTTTTTCGGCCAGCTTTCCAGGCCGCCGGTACGGCGCCCGATGCCCAGCGTCAGCGCGACGAGCAGCGCGACGGCGATGCGCGTACGGAAATCGACGAGCAGCGCGGCGACGACGACGGCGGCAATCAGGCCGAGCCAGCCGGCGCCGCGCTCCCGCGCCGAGGCCCAATAAGTCAGCACGCCGAGCGCATACGATCCGAAGAAATAGAGTGCCCAGTCGTCCCACGCCGAGTCGCGGTTGAAGAAAAAGAGCGAGGCGCCGGCCAGCACGGTGACGAACAGCACGCCGAGCACGCGGATGCCGTTGATCCGGGCGCCGAGGCGGCTGGCCAGCCAGAGCGTGCCGAGCAGCAGGGCGAAGAGCTGGAAGTCGATGGCGATGTACCAGACGCCGGCGGACAGCGAGTTGAAGCCGAGCAGGTTTTGCAGCAGCAGCGCATGCGCGACGAACTGCACGGCTTCGGGCGCTTCCGGTATCGAATCGTGTTCCATCAGTTCGCCGGCAAAGGCGGCGCAGACAATGGCCAAGAGCAGGGCGGCAAGGTAGGGGACGGCCAGCTTGAAATAGCGGCCGTGGAGGACGGCCAGCGGGTTGCCGGCGAGCAGCTTCCCTTGCGGGGCGAGCGTCTTGGCGGCGAGGAAGCCGCCGATCACGAGAAATACCTGGACGGCGATGCGTGCATCCTGGCTGAGCCAGGAAATGAGCGTCGGCGCGAGGTCGTGGGCGACGTCCGACATCGGGCCGTAAAAGGCGAGGTGGTGCAGAACGATCAGCTGAGAGGCGATTGCCTTCAGCGCGTCGATGAGTGCCAGTCTTGAAGCAGCTGCGCGCATGCGAAAATCCAGTTGGGGGCTTGAACGGCGCAGCGCAAAAGACTGATTAACGTTCGCATTCCGGCGCTCCGGAATACGCAATGCCACGATGAGGCACGTTTGTCGCTGCTAACCGATGGATTTTACGCGAGATTCGATCGGTTTTCCAGATTCTTTTGCGGCGCAGCAAGGCGCCGTTCATTCGGCGGAAGCGGATGCGGGAATCAGGTGCACAGGAAGGTCCGCGCAAACTCGTCGGCCGGCATCGGCTTGCCGCGCAGATAGCCCTGCATTTCGTCGCACCCCTCGCGCGTCAGGAACTCGCGCTGCGCTTCCGTTTCGACGCCTTCGGCGATCACCTTCAATTGCAGGCTGTGGCCCAGCGCGATGACGGCGCGGGCGATCGCGCAATCCTCGGCGTCCGCCGGCAGGCCGCGGACAAAGCTCTGGTCGACCTTCAGCTTGTTGAGCGGCAGGCGCTTCAGGTAGGCCAGCGAGGAATAGCCGGTGCCGAAGTCGTCGATCGCCAGGCTGACGCCCATGGCGCGCAGCTCATGCAGGATATGCGTGCTGTTCTCGGCCTGGCTCATGACCGCGCTTTCGGTGATTTCCAGCTCGAGCAGCGCGGGCGGCAGGCGCGTCACATCGAGCGCCTTGCGCACGGTTTCCTGAATGCGCCCGCGGCGGAATTCGATGCCGGAAACGTTGATCGAGAGCACGCCCGGATCGAGTCCGTTCTCCGTCCACTGCGCCCAGTAGCGGCAGGCGGTCAGCTGGACCCATTCGCCGATCGGCACGATCAGGCCCGACTCTTCGGCCAGCGGAATGAATTTTCCGGGCAGGACCAGACCGTGCTCCGGATGCCGCCAGCGGACCAGCGCCTCGGCGCCAACCAGCTTGCCGGTGTGCAGCGAAAACTGCGGCTGCAGGTAGACGCGCAGTTCGTCCCGCTCGATGGCGCGCCGCAAGCCGGTTTCCATCTGGAAGCGCTCGAGCGAGAAGCGCGTCAACTCTTCGGTAAAGAATTCGTAGGTGTTGCGGCCGCGTTCCTTGGCGCGATACATGGCGACGTCGGCATGCTTGATCAGCGTCGCCGAGTCGTTGCCGTCGCGCGGGAACAGGCTGATGCCGATGCTGGCGCCGATGAAGAATTCCTGCTCCAGCGTCACCGGCGTTGCGCGCAGGCTGTCGAGAATCTTGTCGGCCATTTGCGACGCCGCGCCGGGCGTTTCGACATCCTCGATGACGATCAGGAACTCGTCGCCGCCGAGCCGGGCGACGGTATCCGAGGCGCGTTTCAGCGTACTGAAGCGCGCCGCCACTTCACGCAGCACGTCGTCGCCGACCTGGTGTCCGAGCGAGTCGTTGATGTTCTTGAAACGGTCGAGATCGACAAAGAGAACGGCGAGCCCGGTTTTGTTTCGCCGCGCATGCTCGAGCGCGATGGCCAGCCGGTCTTCGAGCAGCAGCCGGTTGGGCAGGCCGGTCAGGGGGTCGTGGTGCGCCAGGTGGTTGAGTTGCTCGTGCGCGGTCTTGATCGCGGTGATGTCCGAGAATACGCCGACGTAGTGTGTGGCCGTGCCGGCGGAATCCTTGACCGTGCTGATCGTCAGCCATTCCGGGAAAATCCGCCCGTCCTTGCTTTTGTTCCAGATTTCGCCCTGCCAGCGGCCGTTGGCGAGCAGGGTGCACCACATCTCGCGGTAGAAGTTTTCGTCCTGGCGGTCCGATTGCAGCAGGCTCGGGTTGCGGCCGATAACTTCCGCTTCGCTGTAGCCGGTGATTTCGGTGAATGCCCGGTTGACCGCGACGATGCTGCCATCGATCGCGGTGATGGTGACGCCCTCGGCGCTGCTGTCGAAGACCGTTGCCGCCTGCTGCAGGCGTTCCTCCATGCGCTTGCGCTCGGTAATGTCGAGCATGAAGCCGACCAGCCCGCTCAGCGTTCCGTCGGGCCGGGTGAAAGTCGCCTTGTGGAAGACGACCTCGCGCAGGCTGCCGTCCGCATAACGCACCGGGCCTTCGTAGATCTGCGAGCCGGGCTGGCTGAACAGCGCCTGGTCGGCCGCCACGTATTGTTCGGCGAGCTCGGCCGGCGCGATGTCGTAAGGCGATTTGCCGATCAGGTCCTTGCCGGCGATGCCGAGAAAGTCGGCGAAGGCGCTATTGCAGCCTAGGTAGCGGAATTGGGCGTCCTTGTAGAAAATCGGGCCGGGAATCGCCTCGATCAGCTGTTGCAGGAAATGCAGCTGTTGCGACAGCTCGGCGGTGCGCTCGGCGACGCGCCGTTCGAGATCCCGATGGCTTTGCCGCAATTCCTCTTCGGCTGCGCGCTGCGCAGTGACGTCGTCGAACAGCCAGACGGTCCCCGCATCGGCGTCTCCCGGATTGAGCAGGCTGCCGGTCACGTGACACCAGAGCGTCGATCCGTCCCGCTTGCGGTAGGGCATCTCGCCGCTGAAGACGCCGGTTTCGGCGAGCGTCGCGTAAACCCGCGCACCGATCTCGAGCCAGTCTTCGTCGCTACGAAAATAGAGGCGCGTGGACTGGCCGACCAGCTCTTCGCTGGCGTAGCCCAGCAGCTCGCCAAAACGCGGGTTGCAGCGCAGGATGATGCGATCGCGGATGAACAGCACGCCGGTGTGCAGGCGCGCGAAGATCAGTTGCTGTTCGCGCAGCAGACGGGCATTGGCTTCGCGCGTGCGGCGCTCCTGTGTGATGTCGCGGATGATCCAGACGGTACCCGCGCGCGGCGTGGCGGGGTCGAGGGCGCGAGCGATCACGTGCGCGACGAAGGTGCTGCCGTCGCGGCGCGCCATCACGGTTTCGAGGTCGAGCAATTGCCCGCCGGCGAGGATCGGTCGGGCGTCCTCGCCGAGTTTCTCGTAGGCCTCGCTTCCCGTGAAGAAAACGCTGCCCGGCTGGCCGATCAGTGCGCCCTTCGGCCAGCCGAAGAGGGCTTCGGCGAACGGATTGCAGCGATAGGTCAGGCGGTCGCGCGTAAAGATGACGGCGACACCGGCGTTATCGAGGATCGCCTTGTATTCGAGAAGCTGGCGCTCCAGCGTGTCCGGATTGTTCATTGCCGCTTGGCTTTGCAGCGGCTAGGTGGCGAGCGGAGCAGCAATCGGTGCCACCGCGCGCTGGCTCAGGCAGGCAACGCACAGCATCGGCCACTGCTGCGCCCAGTTGGCCAGCGGCTCGCGCGTGAAGCCGCTTTTCACGTATTGCTGCCAGCGGCCGATGGCGTAGCAGAGCAGGAGGTTGGCGAGGGCGCCGAAATCGGCGTCGGCGGCCAGTTGCTGCTGCGTTGCCGCGACGCGCAGCGCCTGTTTCAGCGCGGCCTCGATGCGTTCGAGCAAGAGGTTGATGCGCGCTTGCAGGCGCTCGTTTTCATTGACCAGCGCCTCGCCGATCAGCACTTTTGTCATGCCGCGGTTGCGCTGGGCGAAGCGTAGCAACAACGCCAGGATGTGCTCGACCTGCTGCAGTCCCTGCGCCTCTTCGGCGGCGATCTGGTTGATGACGCTGAACAGGCTCGTTTCGATGAACTCGATCAGGCCTTCGAACATTTGCGCCTTGCTCGCGAAGTGCCGGTAAAGCGCGGCTTCCGAACAGTCCAGGCGGGCGGCGAGCGCCGCCGTGGTGATTTTTTCGCCCTTCGGGTTTTCCAGCATCGCGGCCAGTGTTTGCAGGATTTCCAGCTTGCGCTCGCCCGGCTTCGCCATGATCGTCCCCCCGTTTTTATGCGAACTTGATTATAGCTGGCCGAGGCGGTGCGGCAAGGCGAGTACGGAAGCGAGGCGGACATCCACGGCTGGCGGCTGGCGGGTGCTGCTGCTGACCCAGACCGTTTTCATGCCGAGGCGCTTGGCGGTCAGCAGATTGGGCAGGCTGTCCTCGACCATGATGCAGCGTCGCGGGTCGAGCCGTTCGGCACGCAGCAGGTGGCGGAAACCGGCCGGCGACGGCTTGGGCTGGAAGCGCAGGCGCTCGATCGAGTACACGGCGTCGAAGCAGCTGGCGATGCCGGTCAATGTGAGCACCGCCTCGGCGTAGTGCAGCGGTGCGTTGGAGAAGACGATCTTGCGTCCCGGCAGGCGGCGCAGCATGGCCTTCAGGCCGCGCTCGAAGACGACCATCGGCTCGAGGTCGGGGAACTGGTGGGTGTGCCAGAGAAAGTGGCGCGGATCGGTGTCGTGATGGCGCATCAGGCCGAGCAAGGTGGCGCCGTAGCGCTGCCAGTAGTCGAGGCGCAGACGCCCGGCCGCGTGCTCGTCGAGCCCGAGGTGCTCGACGATGTAGGCCGTCATCGCCCGGTTGATGTGCGGAAAGATGTGCGGACTGGCGTGGTGCAGCGTGTCGTCGAGGTCGAACAGCCACGTTTTCTGCCCGTGCCGCGCTCCTTCCGGCATCAGTGGCTCTTGATCATCGTGCCGACCCCGTGGTCGGTCAGAATCTCCAGCAGCAGGGCGTGTTCGACGCGCCCGTCGATGATGTGCACGCTCTTCACGCCGTTGCGCGCCGCGTCGAGCGCCGAGCCGATCTTCGGCAGCATGCCGCCGGACAGCGTGCCGTCCTCGACCATGTCGTCGATTTGCTTCGGCGTGATGCCGGTGATCAGGCTGCCGGCCTGGTCGAGCACGCCCGGCGTGTTGGTCAGCAGGACCAGTTTTTCGGCCTTGAGGATTTCGGCGATCTTGCCGGCGACCACGTCGGCGTTGATGTTGTAGGTCTCGCCGTCCTTGCCGACGCCGATCGGCGCGATGACCGGGATGAAGCCGCCCGACTCGAGGTGGCCAATCAGCGACGGGTCGATCTGCACGATGTCGCCGACCTGGCCGACGTCGATCGGATTGTCCGCATCGTCCTTGTTCTGCAGCAGCAGTTTCTTGGCACGGATGAAGTTGCCGTCCTTGCCGGTCAGGCCGACCGCCTTGCCGCCGGCATGGTTGATCAGGTTGACCACGTCCTTGTTCACTTGCCCGCCGAGCACCATTTCGACGATCTCCATCGTCTCGGCATCGGTCACGCGCATGCCCTGGATGAACTCGCCCTTCTTGCCGACGCGCGCCAGCAGGTTCTCGATCTGCGGGCCGCCGCCGTGCACGACGACGACGTTCATGCCGACCAGCTTGAGCAGCACGACGTCGCGCGCGAAGCACTGCTTGAGCTTCTCGTCGGTCATCGCATTGCCGCCGTATTTGACGACGATCGTGCGGCCGTGGAATTTCTTGATGTAGGGCAGCGCCTCGGCGAGGATCGCGGCTTCGTCGGAGGGGGTGGTCGAGCGGTCGGTCATGGCGGGAATCCTTGAAAAGACCCGGCGGATTCTACTCGGCGGCGGCGCAAATAAAAAGCCGGCCAATCGTGGCTGGCAGCGGCAGGGTCAGCTTGTCGCCGGGCGCGGAAAGCATACTTCGACGAGCAGTCCGTGGGCGCCGGCGACATCGCGAAAAGTGAGCGCCGCGTCATGCCGGCGGCAGATCTCGCGCGCGATCGAGAGGCCAAGGCCGCAGCCGTTGCCGCTCGCGCCGGGCGGGCGGTAGAAGCGCTCGGTCACGCGCAGGCGCTGCTCGGCCGGTATGCCGGGGCCATCGTCCTCGACCTGCAGGACGATGCCGCTTTCCGCGCTGCCGGCATTGACCCGCACCGTGATGCGCCCCTGTGGCGGCGTGTAGCGGATGGCGTTGTCGACCAGATTGGCGAGCAATTCGTGCAGCAGGATGCGATGGCCATCGAGCCTGAGCGATGCGGCGCCCTCGTAGCCGAGGTCGATCGCCTTGGCGAGCGCCGCCGGCATCAGCTCGAGCGTCGTGTCGCGCGCCAGCTGCGCGAGGTCGACGTCTTCGCTTTCCAGTGTATGCCCCGGGTCGCTACGCGCCAGACTGAGCAGTTGCTGCACGACGCGCGCCGTGCTGTCGGTGCTGTCGAGCATCTGCGCGACGACCTCGCGCAGCGCGGCCGGATCGCTCTGGCGCAGCGCCAGTTCGGCCTGCGCCTTGAGCACGGTGAGCGGCGTTTTGAGCTGGTGCGAGGCGTCGGCGACGAAGGCGCGTTGTGCCTCGTTCATGCTCGCCTGTCGCGCCGTGTGCAGGTTGATCGCCTCGATCAGCGGCGCCACTTCGCGCGGCGCCTGGGCGGCCGGAATCGGCGTCAGATCGTCGTCGGCGCGTTCGGCGACCTGCCTCTGCAGCGTGTTGAGCGGCCCCAGGCTGCGCCGGACGGCAAGCCAGACGAGCAGCGCGACGAGGATGATCGAGGCCAGTTCCTTGGTCGCGGATTCGAGCAGCATGCGGTGCGACAGCGCTGCGCGCGCGACCGTCGTCTCGCCGATCAGGACGAGCACCGGACCGCGCAGATCCGGATCGTAGACCGGGCGTAGCAGGGCGACGACGCGCAGCGGCTCGCCGCGATAAACGGCGTCGTAATACTTCGGCTTGCCCTCCGCCGGCAGTCGGTCGGGCAGCGGCAGGTCTTCGTAGCCGGTGAGCAGCGCGTTGCGCGAGACATCGACGACGCGGTAGAAAATCCGGTCGTGCAGGCCGCTCTCGAGCATCTCGAAAGCGGCGTAGGGGACATCGACGGTCAGTTCGCCGTCGCGCGTCTGCACGCGATCCGACATCATCAGGGCCGACCCGGTCAGCGTCCGGTCGAAGCCGATATTGACCTGCTCGATGCTGCGTTCGTAAGTGACCCAGAAATCCGCGCCCCACAGCACGAACAGCGGGATCAGCAGCCAGCGCAGCAGGTGGCTGCGCAAGCTAGTGCCAGCCCTTGTTTCTATGGTGCTAGTGCCAGCCTTTGTTTCCATGGTACTGGTGCCAGCCTTTGTCGCCTGTTTGCTAGTCATGCGACTCTTCCAGCAGGTAGCCGAGCCCGCGCAGGGTGCGGATGGCGATGCCGCTGCCGTCGAGTTTCTTGCGCAGGCGGCTGACGTAGATTTCGATCGCGTCGGGGCTGATCGCCTCATCCAGCGTGCATAAGCGGTCGGACAGGGAATCCTTGCTGACCGGCTTGCCGGCGCGCCCGATCAGCACTTCGAGAATGCCGTGTTCGCGCGGCGGCAGGGCCAGCGCGTGCTCACCGAGCGTGAACTGGCGGCCGACCGAGTCCCAGCACAGGGCGCCCAGGCGCAGCAGCGGCGAGGCGCGGCCTTGCGAGCGGCGGGCCAGGGCGCGGATACGCGCCTCCAGTTCGCTCAGTTCGAAAGGTTTCGCCAGATAGTCGTCGGCGCCGGCATTGAGCCCCTGCACCCGGTCGCCGGTATCGCCGCGCGCGGTGAGGATCAGCACGGGCAGCGTCGAGCCGCGCTCGCGCAGGCGGCGCAGGACTTCCAGTCCGTCCAGGCGGGGCAGCGAAAGGTCGAGGACCAGCACCTCGTAGTCGAGGCGCGCCTGGTCGCGCAGCAACTGATCGGCGTGCAGGCCATCATGCACGCAGTCGAGGCGCATGCCGCGCTCGCTCAGCGCGCGAACGATCGAGTCGGCGAGCTGGCGGTTGTCTTCGGTGAGCAGGATGCGCATGACCTTATTCGGGGTGGGCGACGTTGAAGGGAAATTGAAGGGTAACGTGCGTTACGTTTGGCAGCAATGCTCGACCAAGTATCGGGCACGGACCCCAAATTACATCGGAGGCGACATCATGAAAAACCAATCCCGCTTTATCTTTGCGCTGTGCACCACGCTGCTTGCCGGCTCGGCAATGGCCCAGTCCCCGTCCGGCTACCCGGCCGACTACGGCAAGCTGGTTGCGGCGGCGAAACAGGAAGGCAAGGTGGTGATCTACGGCGCCACCGACACGGCGGCGGCCAATCCGCTGATCAAGGACTTCGAAGCGCTCTACCCGGGCGTCCGGGTCGAATACAGCGACATGAACACCACCGAACTCTACAACCGCGTGATCAGCGAGAAGGCGGCGGGCGGCGGCTCGGCCGACGTGATGTGGAGCTCGTCGATGGACCTGCAGATCAAGCTGGTCAACGACGGCTACGCGCTGGCCTACAAATCGCCGGAGACGCCCAAGCTGCCCGAGTGGGCCGTCTGGAAGGACGAAGCCTACGGCACCACCTACGAACCGATCGTCTTCGTCTACAACAAGCGCCTGCTGAAGGCCGAGGAAGTCCCGCAGAGCCACGCCGAACTGACGCGCTTCCTCGTCGAGCGCGCCGACCGCCTGAAGGGCAAGGTCACCTCCTACGACATCGAGAAATCCGGCGTCGGCTTCCTGCTCATCACGCAGGACGCCAAGACCAACAGCGCCTTCTGGGAGATGGCGCGCGCCTTCGGGACGGTCGGCGCACGCTACCAGTCGAGCTCGGGCACCATGATGGAACGCATCGGCTCCGGCGAGAACCTGATCGGCTACAACGTCTTCGGCTCCTACGCCCTGCTGCGCGCCAAGAAGGACCCGAGCATCGGCATCGTGATGCCGAAGGACTACACCCTGGTCATGTCGCGCATCATGTTCATCGCGCGCAGCGCGAAGAACCCGAACGCCGCCAAGCTGTGGCTCGACTACATCCTGTCCAAACGCGGCCAGACGATCATCGCCAACCAGTCCGAGCTCGGCGCCGTGCGCGCCGACGTCGAGGGCGAGCTGACCGCCGCCGGCCTCGGCAAGACGCTGGGTGGCGCGCTCAAACCGATCGTCGTCGGCCCCGGCCTGCTCACCTATCTCGATCAGGCCAAGCGCCTCGAGTTCATCAAGCAGTGGCAGCAGACCGCTGCGCTGCGCAAGTGAGGCGGCCGATCATGACGACCCATGTCCTCGCTTCAGGCGCCAGCGGAGCGGCCGCCGCGGCGCCGCGCCCCCGGCGCCGCCCCGACCTCGCGCGCGGCCTCGTCATCGGCCTCACCGCGCTGGCGGTGCTCGCGCCGCTCCTCCTGATCCTCTACCAGAGCCTGCTCAACGCGCCGTTCTTCGACGCCTCGGCGCAGGCCGGGGTCGGCGCCTTCGACTTCATCTTCGACGACCCGGACTTCTGGGACGCGGCCAAGAACTCGCTGATCATCGCCGGTGGCATGGTGACCGTCGCGCTGCCGCTCGGCGCCCTGCTCGCCTTCCTGATGGTGCGCACCGACCTGCCCGGCCAGCGCTGGCTCGAACCGCTGCTGCTGATCCCGGTCTTCGTCTCGCCGATGGTCCTCTCCTTCGGCTACGTCGTCGCCGCCGGCCCGGTCGGCTTCTACTCGGTGTGGGCCAGCGAGCTGCTCGGCGGCGTCCCGTGGAACGTCTACTCGCTGACCAGCATCGCCGTGATCGCCGGCCTGACACACGTGCCGCACGTCTACCTCTACGCCTCGGCGGCCCTGAAGAACCTCGGCTCGGATGTAGAGGAAGCGGCGCGCATGAGCGGCGCCAGCCCCTTGCGCGTCGCGCTCGACGTCAGCCTGCCGATGATCATGCCGGCGCTGCTCTTCTCCAGCGTGCTGGTCTTCTTCCTCGGCTTCGAGATCTTCGGCCTGGCGCTGGTGCTCGGCGACCCCGAGGGGCACCTGGTCCTCGCCACCTACCTCTACAAGCTGACCAACAAGCTCGGCACGCCCTCGTACCACCTGATGGCGGCCGTGGCGGTGTGCATCATCGCCGTCACCTTCCCGCTCGTCATGCTGCAGCGCTTCCTGATGAAGGGTTCGGCCAAGTACGTCTCGCTCAAGGGCAAGGCCGGCCGGCAGCGCCCGCTGCCGCTCGGCGCCTGGCGCTGGGCGGCGATCGCGCTGATCGCCGCGTGGCTCTTCGTGACCATCTTCGTGCCGCTCTCCGGCATCGTCCTGCGCGCTTTCGTCACGCACTGGGGCGAGGGCGTCGTGCTCTCCGAGGTGCTGACGCTGGAGCATTTCCAGACCGTCTTCGGGCAGCCGGCGCTGATGCGCGGCGTGTGGAACACCATCCTGATCGGCGTCATCGGCGGCGGTCTGGCGGTCGCCTGCTACACCGCGATCGGTCTTGCCGCGCACCGCCGGCCGGACGGCTGGTCGCGCTTCATCGACTACCTGGTGCTCGTGCCGCGCGCCGTCCCCGGTCTGCTCGCCGGCCTGGCCTTCCTCTGGCTCTTCCTCTTCATCCCGCCGCTCGCGCCGCTGCGCTCGACGATCTTCGCCGTCTGGCTGGCGTACACGGTGGTCTGGCTGGCCTACGGCATGCGCCTCGTGTCGAGCGCCCTGCTCCAGGTCGGCCCGGAACTTGAAGAAGCGGCGCGCAGCGTCGGCGCCAGCCGCGCGCGCACCAGCCGCGACGTGACCCTGCCGCTCATCCGGCACGGCCTGCTGGCGAGCTGGCTCTTGGTGTTCATGATCTTCGAGCGCGAGTACTCGACCGCGGTCTATCTGCTCAGCCCCGGCACCGAGGTGATCGGTTCGCTGCTCGTCTCGCTGTGGGCCACCGGCGGCGCCGACATGGTCGCCGCCCTGTCCCTGATCAACGTGGTGGTGGTCGGCATCGGCCTGGTCATCGCCCTTCGTTTTGGAGTGAAACTTCATGATTAAGCTCTCGGTAGACAATCTGCACCTCTCCTACGGCAGCAACGCCATCCTCAAGGGCGTCTCGATGCAACTCTCGCGCGGCGAGGTCGTCTCGCTGCTCGGCCCGTCGGGCAGCGGCAAGACGACGCTGCTGCGCGCGGTGGCCGGCCTCGAACAGCCGCACCAGGGGACGATCCGCATCGACGACCAGACCGTCTTCGACGGCGCGGCCGGCGTCGAGATTCCGGCCGAGCGGCGCAGCCTCGGGCTGGTCTTCCAGTCCTACGCGCTGTGGCCGCACAAGACGGTATTCGACAACGTCGCCTACGGCCTCAAGCTGCGCAAGGTGTCCGGCACCGAGACGGCGCAGCGCGTCAGCGCGGCATTGCAGCAGCTGGGGCTGGGCCACCTCGCGCAGCGCCTGCCGCACCAGCTCTCCGGCGGCCAGCAGCAGCGCGTCGCGATCGCCCGCGCGCTGGTCTATAACCCGCCGGTGATCCTGCTCGACGAGCCGCTCTCCAACCTCGACGCCAAGATGCGCGAAGAGGCGCGCGCCTGGCTGCGCGAACTGATCATCGAGCTGCAACTGTCGGCGCTGGTGGTGACGCACGACCAGGGCGAAGCGATGGCGATGTCCGACCGCATCCTGCTGCTCTCCGAGGGGCGTATCGAACAGCAGGGAACGCCGCAGGAAATGTACGCTAACCCCGAGACGCTGTTCTGCGCCGAGTTCATGGGCAACAACAACCGCCTCGAAGGGCAGGTCGTCGAACGCCGCGACGGCGCCGCGCTGCTCGCAGGCGAAGGTTGGCACCTGTGGGGCATGGCGCGCGGCGAGAATGGAGCCACCAGCGCCGGCGCCGGCGGCACCGGCATGATCCGCCTCGAGCGCATCCGCCTGGCCGACGGGCCGGGCGAGAACCGCCTGCAGCTGCCGCTGGTCACCTCGATGTATCTGGGCGACCGCTGGGAGCACCTCTTCCACCGCGACGGCATGCGTCTGCGCGCCTACGGCCCGACACCGCTGGCCGGCGGCGAGCACTGGCTGGAAATCCCGCGCGACGATCTTTGGGTGTTTTGAAGTGAGCGATGCGCCGCTTGGCCGCGTGAGCCTGCGCGAGCTTTTTCTCGGCTTCAGCGAGATCGGCCTGACCGGCTTCGGCGGCGTTCTGCCGTGGGCGCATCGCATGATCGTCGAGCGGCGGCGCTGGCTGTCGGGCGAAGAGTTCGCCGCCTTGCTCGGCCTGTGCCAGTTCATGCCCGGACCGAACGTGATGAACCTCGCGGTGGTGATCGGCGAGCGCTTTCAGGGGCGCTTCGGCGCCATCGTCGCGCCGCTCGGTATCATGGCCGGCCCGTTCTGCATCGTCGTCGCGCTCGGCGCGCTGTATGGCCGTTTTGGCGCGCTGCCGGCGGTGCAGGCGATGCTGCATGGCGTCTCCGCAGTCGGCGCCGGGCTGATTCTGGCGGCGGGCATCCGCATGGCGCTGGCGCTCCGGCGGCGGCTGGTCATCGGCTTGCTGACGCTGGCCACCTTTGTCACCGTCGCCCTACTGCGCATCCCCCTGCTGCTCGTGATGTTCTCGCTCTGCCCGCTCGGCGTCTGGTGGTCCCTGCGTCGCCTGGGCGGACTGAAGGCGTAGGTCGCGATGGATCTGCTGCTTGAGCTTGCGCTGCAGTTCGCCATCGTTTCGATGCTCGCCTTCGGTGGTGCCAACGCGGTGCTGCCGGAGATGCACCGCGTCGTGGTGGAAAACCATCACTGGATGAACGATGCGACCTTCGCGCAGTTGTTCGCCATCGCGCAGGCGGCGCCCGGGCCGAATTTCCTCGTCATCACCCTGATCGGCTGGCAGGTCGCAGGGCTGGCCGGCGCGGTGTGCAGCACGGTGGCTTTCTGCCTGCCGTCGAGCCTGCTGATCTACGTGCTGGCCCGCATCTGGGAGCGCCTGCGCAACTCGCGCTGGCGCTATGCCATCGAAGCCGGCGTCGCGCCGCTGGCGGTCGGCCTGGTTCTTTCCAGCGGTTGGCTGATCGCGCTGGCGGCCGATGCCGACTGGCGTGCGGCGCTATTGACCGGGCTGACGGTGGGCGCCGTGCTGCGCTGGAAGATCAACCCGCTGTGCTGGATTCTGGCCGGCGCGCTGGCCGGCCTGGCGGGTCTCGTCTGAACTGGGTGCAAAGGAATTTTATTGCCATGAAAAATCGCATTTTCGCCTCGCGCATCTTCCTGGTCTTCATCGCCGGCATTGTGTTCTGGGCCGGTGCGGCGCAATGCGCCGAGATCCGGGTCATCACCTCCGGCGGCTTTACGGCGCCCTATCTGGAAGCCATTCCGGAATTCGAACGGGCCACCGGACACAAGGTGGTGACGGCCTTCGGTGCGTCGATGGGCGGGGCGCCGGATTCCATTCCGAGCCGGCTGGCGCGCGGCGAGGCGACCGATCTGGTGATTCTCGCCGCGCCGGCGCTCGACGCCCTGATCCGGACGGGGCAAGTGGCCGCCAGCAGTCGCGTCGATCTGGTGCGCTCGGGCATCGGCATGGCCGTGCGCGCTGGCGCACCGAAACCCGACATCAGCTCGCTCGAGGCGCTCCGGCGCACCTTGCTGCAGGCGCAGTCGATCGCTTATTCGGCGAGCGCCAGCGGCACCTATCTGTCCAACGAACTGTTCGTGCGGCTGGGGATTGCCGAACAGCTGAAGGGCAAGGCGCGGCGCATCGAAAGCGAGCGGGTCGGCACGGTGGTAGCGCGCGGCGATGCGGAAATCGGTTTCCAGCAGGTCAGCGAACTGCTGCCGATTGCCGGCATCGATTACGTCGGTCCCTTGCCGCCCGAGGTGCAGCGCGTGACCGTGTTTTCGGTCGGGCTCGCGAGCGCTTCGCGCGAACCCGACGCAGCACGCGAACTGGTGCGTTTCCTCGCCTCGCCGGCGGTATTTCCGGTGATCATCCGCGCCGGCCTGGAGCCGGCTGCGGAGCGCTGAACAGAGCGAGGCTCAGTCGATCGTCAGGCGCTTGCTGGCGCTTGCTGCTTTCTTCGGCAGCGTCAGCTCGAGTATGCCGTCGTTGAATCTCGCCGACGCCTCGCTGTCGTTGATCTCCTGGGCCAGCTGGAAGGTGCGCGAAACCTGGCCGAAATAACGTTCGGCGCGCAGCACGCGCTCGCCTTCCCTGACTTCCTTCTCCTGCTTGACCTCGGCGGTGATCGACACCTGGTTGCCGTCGACCTGGACGTGGATGTCCTCCTTCTTGACGCCCGGCAGTTCGGCGTGGACGAGGAAGCTCTTCGGCTGTTCGCTCACATCCATCCTGATCGCCGGCGCCTCGGCCGGCGTGTTCATCTCGACGGGGCGGAAAAAAAGCCGCGGAACAGATCGTCGAGCGGATCGAAACGGGTCAGTTTGCTCATGATTTCCTCCGTTTAATGAATGGCTTGGGATGGTGCACGAAACCAATATAGGGCGGGCGCCGGCCATTTCAAGAGCCGACCGGGGCCGACGCGGGGGCGGCTTGCGCCGGCATGACGCTGTCGATACAGTGGCGCCATGAGCGATCCCGATCTCCAGCAATCCTTGCAGCAAATGCGCCCGACGCTGCTGCGCTTCGCCATGCTGCAACTGCGCAACGAGGCGGTGGCCGAGGACGTGGTGCAGGAAACGCTGCTCGCCGCGCTGGAGGGAAAAAGCGAGTTTTCCGGCCGCTCGCAACTGAAGACCTGGGCCGTTTCCATCCTGCGCAACAAGATCGTCGATCACCTGCGCCGCGCTGCGCGCGAGGGAACGCTGCCATTGCTCGACGAGCAGGGCGACGAGGATTTCGATGCGCTCTTCGACGGCAGCGGCCACTGGCAGGAGGCGCCGGGCGACTGGGGCGATCCGGCGGCGGTGCTCGAGCAGCACGGCTTTTACGACGTGCTTGAACTGTGCATGAAGGCCTTGCCGGAAAACGTGGCGCGCGTATTCACGATGCGCGAGGTGCTCGGCTTCGAGACCGAAGAAATCTGTAAGGAACTGAAGATGAGTTCGTCTAACTGTTGGGTGGTGCTGTATCGGGCACGTATGCGACTGCGGGAGTGTTTGCAGTTGCGCTGGTTTGGCGCGAGGTGAGGGGAATGAAATCTTGCAGGGAAGTTCACCGCATGGTGATCGAAGGGCAGGATCGCGAACTCGGTTTTGCCGAACGTCTCTCCGTGCGCGTGCATCTGATGCTGTGTGCCGCCTGCCGACGTTTCGACGGGCAGATGAATCTGCTGCGTCAGGCGCTCAGGCGCTTTCCGGGAGACTGATTTTAGTTGCGTGGAAGTGCCTGTGGGCTTGTGAGAATGCGGTGATTTGTGAATCCCGTTCATCGCCAGCAGCCTTGCACGGAAATCGACCGCACGAGCACGTACAGCTTCGCCCAGACCGCTATCGCCGATTTGCTCGACCATGGCCGACCCGCTGGCTTACTGACTGACGAGGCCCTGGGGGCGATCGGCGCCGCACCTTGCGCGCGGTTGCAAGGCGCGTCTTCCCGGCTGCCATGAAACAGGGGAAGCGGATAAAATGCGCCATGGACGCATCCCAGCAAAAATCGCGAGTCAGCCGCAAGGTGAGTTTGTTCGGCGCCATGGTGATGGTGGCCATGATTGTCGGCGCGGTGCTCTCGGTCGTGGTCATGCGCGAAAGGGAAATCGAAGACTGGCGCCGGCAGATGGGCAATATCTCGCTCGTTCTCGCCGATCAGACTTCGCAGACGGTTGCCGCCGCCTATCTCGTCCTCGATTCCGTGACCGAGCACGTCCGGCAGGTCGAGGTGAGCGATCAAGCGATGTTCCGTGCCAGGCTGGCGACGCCGGCCGTGCATGAGATGCTGCGTGAAAAAACGCGTGGCCTGCCCCAGATCGATGTCGTCAGCATTGTCGCGGCCAATGGCGACAACATCAATTTCAGCCGTGCCTTCCCGGTGCCGCTGATCAATCTGGCGGAGCGCGACTATTTCAAGGCGCACCAGAACGATCCCCATTTGGGTGATTTCATCAGCCAGCCGGTGCGCAACAAGGGCAATGGCAAGTGGACCTTTTACATCAGCCGCCGCCTCAACGATGCGCAGGGCAGGTTCATGGGGCTGGCGCTGGTCGGCATGTCGGCCGAAGTGTTTACCCGATTTTACGAACGGGTCGCCAGCGACCTCGGCGAGGGCGCTTCGATCAGCCTTTTTCGCAACGACCTGACGCTACTGACGCGCTGGCCGTTGACCGAGGACGTGATCGGGACGGTCAATCGCAGCGGTTCGACCTATGAGGTCATCGAGGTACAGCGGAAAAAGGATGGGGTGATCCTCAGCAATACGCCGCGCTTCAGTACGGGAGAGGCGGTGCTGCGGCTCGCTGCCGTGCGCACGGTGGAGCGCTATCCGCTGATCGTTGCCGTCATTGCGACCGACGACCTCTTTCTCTCCAGCTGGCGCCGTTCGGCGGGATTCGTTGCCGGCGTTACCGCTGCCTGCGTGCTCGCCCTGCTGATCGGCCTGCTTGCCCTGGTGCGCAACCTGAAGCAGCGCGAAGCCGACATGGCCGAAATGCGGCGGCTGAAAACCGAGGCGGAAAGCGCAAGCCTGGCCAAGAGCCGTTTCCTGGCGACCATGTCGCACGAAATACGCACGCCGATGAACGGCATTCTCGGCATGGCGCAAATGCTCCTGATGCCGAATCTGAGCGCCCATGACCAGCGGGACTTCGCGCGGACCATCATGACATCGGGTCAGACTCTGCTGACCCTGCTCAACGACATTCTCGATTTCTCGAAAATCGAGGCCGGCAAGGTGCATCTTGAAAGCAATGTGTTCGAACCGCGGCAATTTCTCCAGGAGGCTCAGGCGCTGTTTGCCGTCTCTGCCGCAAACAAGCATCTGTCTCTGGAATTCCGCTGGGACGGTCCGTCCGGCCAACGCTATCGGGCCGACTCCCACCGACTGAGGCAGATGCTGTTCAATCTGCTCGGCAACGGCATCAAGTTCACCACGCAAGGCAAGGTCTGTGTTGAAGGAAGCGAGATCGGGCGGGACGGCGATGCGGCCGTGCTGGAGTTTTCGGTCAGTGACACCGGGATCGGTATTCCCGAGGAAAAACTCGATTTGCTCTTTCGGCCGTTCACGCAAGCCGATAGTTCGACCACCCGGGAGTTCGGCGGCACCGGTCTCGGTCTCTCGATCGTGCACAGCCTGGCTAAGCTGATGGGCGGCGACGTCGGCGTCGCGAGCGAAGTCGGCAATGGGTCCCGCTTCTGGTTCCGCATTCGGGCCGAGATCGTTCCGGGCGGGCTGGGCGACAGTCAGGCGTCGCAGCCGGTTCATGGAAAAGTCCCGCCGCCGGTCGCCGCCAAAGCGCTGGACATCCGGCGCTTCGCTGCGCTGGTGGACGAGATTGCCCCCATGCTGGCGCAGAGTAAATTCGATGCGATCGCCCATTTTCAGGCGCTGCGGACGCTGGCGGAGGGCACTGATGTCGCCGCAGAGATCGAAGGGATTGGCGAAATGTTGGCTGAATTTCGTTTCGATCCGGCACTTGAGCGTTTGCGCCGTGTCGTAGTCGTCCACGCTGAGAAAGACCCGACATGATTGAGCAAAGGCCGAGAATCCTGGCTATCGACGATACGCCGGCCAATTTATTGACGCTGGGCGCGGCGCTGGCCAAGGATTTCGATTTGCAGACCGCCACCTCGGGGCCGATGGGCTTGGCCCTGGCCATGGAGTCGCCGCCGGACCTGATTCTGCTCGACGTGATGATGCCCGACGTAGATGGATTCGAAACCTGTCGGCGGCTCAAGGCAGAGCCGACGCTAAAGGACGTCCCTGTGATCTTCGTCACCGCATCGAACGAGGTCGCGTCGGAAATGAAAGGCCTGGCGCTGGGGGCCGCCGACTACATCACCAAGCCGATTCACATCGGAATTGCCCGGCAGCGCATCCGTAATCTGCTTGATCGCGAACGTCTGCGCAAGGAGGTCGAAGCCCAGCGCGACCTGCTGGAAGAACGGATCGCCGAGCGCAAGCGCGCACAGAGCGAATTGCAGCAAAGCGAAGCACGCTTTCGGGGCATCGTGGACTATTCGCCGATCGGCATGGCGATCGTTTCGCTCGATGGGCGATTCGTCCAGGTGAATCGCGCGCTGTGCCGGATCGTCGGCTATGCGCAGCATGAGCTCGAAGGGCTGACTTTCCAGGAGATTACGTACGCCGACGATCTCGCACTGGATCTGGAAAACGTCGCCCGTTTGCTGAGCGGCGAACTGCGTTGGTACGAAATGGAAAAGCGCTATCTGCGCAAGGACGGCGGCATCGTCTGGGCCCAACTGACGGTCTCGGTCTACCGGGACGATCAGGGGCATCCGCTGCATTTCATTTCGCAGATCCAGGATATCGACGCGCGTAAATCGGGCGACAACGAATTGCGGGCAACCAAACAGCGGCTGGAACTGGCGCTGGAAGCCTCGAATCTGTCGCTCTGGGATTTCGACATCGCGACCGGCCTGGTTTATCTCGACGAAAACTGGGCGAAGATCGTCGGCGGCGATTCTGGCACCGATCTCGGCGGACGCGCCACCTCGCTTGCCGAGCTGGCGCAGGCGGTATGCCCGGAAGATTATGAGCGGAGCACGCGTTCGGCGATCGACGCGATGAAGGGTGTGGCCCCCGGCTATCGTGAGGAAATCCGCGTTCGTTCCGCCGCCGGCGACTGGAAATGGATCACCTGCCGCGGCAAGGTGGTCGAACGGAGCGCCGACGGCCGAGCGCTGCGGGCGGTGGGGACCAATATCGATATCACGCAGCGCAAAGCCGACGAGGCGGCGTTGGCGGCTAGCGAACAGCGCTATCGGGCCTTGTTCGCCAACGCGCCGCTGGGTATCGCGCTGACGACGCTCGACGGGCGCCTCGTCGCAGCCAACGAAACGATGTCCCGGATGTTTGGATATTACGGCGACGATCTGGCTCGTATCGATGTCCGGACGCTGTATGCGAATCTGGCCGACCGGGATGTGGTGCTGAGCAGAATCGAGCAGGAGCAGGCGATCCATGGCAATGAAGTCGAACTCCGGCGTTGCGACGGCTCCCTGTTTTTCGGCAGCCTGACAGTCAACACGCTCAACCTTGAGCACGACGGACTTCTGCTGTCGATGTGGGAGGATATTTCCGAGCGGAAGCTGGCGCAGTTGGAACTCCAGGACAGCGAAGCACGCTTTCGGGACATCGTCGACTATTCGCCGATCGGCATGCTGGTGGCCGCAACGGATGGGCGGGTGGTTCAGGCGAATCGCGCGTTTTGCGCGATGCTCGGCTACGAGCAGGGCGAACTCGAGCAACTGACGCTCGAGGCGCTCAGTCACCCGGACGACCGCGCCGCATCCGCCGAGCAATTCGAGCAGCTGATTCACGGCAAGGTTTCACGCTACCAGATCGAGAAGCGCTATCTGCGCAAGGACGGAAGACCCGTCTGGACTCAGCTGACGGCATCGATGCTGCGTCATGTCGGTAGCGCGTCGTCGTGCGTTCTCGGCCAGATCGAGGACATCACCGAGAGCCGTTTGTGGCGGGAGCAGATGTATCACCAGGCCTACTACGATCCGTTGACCGATCTGCCCAATCGGCGTCTGCTGCTCGATCGGGTCAATCACGCGCTGGCCGAGACGCAGCGTCGCGGCCTGCCGGCGGCCATCCTCTTTCTTGATCTCGATCGCTTCAAGGAGATCAATGATTCCATGGGGCACGACGCCGGCGATCAGTTGCTCAAGGAAGTGGCCGGACGGCTGAAGGCCTGCGTGCGACGCGTCGACACCGTCTCCCGGCCGGGGGGCGACGAGTTCGTGATTGTCCTGACCGCCATGGAGCACCAGCAGGATGCGGCGACGGTTGCAAGGAAGATTCTCGATGTCATGCAAACCCCGATCCGGATCAAGGATACGTTGTTCACCGTGACCACGAGCATCGGCATCAGCCTGTGCCCGAACGACGCCGCGGAAGACGGTAGCGCGCTGATCACGATGGCCGACGAGGCGATGTACGCGGCGAAACAGAATGGCCGGAACTGCTACCGCTACTATCACGAAATAGCCGATGCGCCGGGCAGCTAGCCATCTCGCAGCATGACGGCCGGCGCGGCTGCACCGAGTGAAAATCAGCCCGCGGGAATTCCCAGCGCTCCGGCCAGATAGTCGAAAAAAAGGCAATACGCGGCAATCGGCAAGGGCAGGCCGAGCAGCGTGCCGATCAGGTAGTGCCGGAATCCGATGCCGGACAGGGCGAGGGCGTAGTTGAGGGCGGGTACGGTTTGAAACAGCACCCGCAGGAGAATAACGCTGCCGATCGGGTAGGCGTCGAGGCTGGCGAGGATGCGGACGGCGGCTTTGCTGTCCATTTGCCGCAGGGCATCGCCGCCGAGCAGGCGGATGGCGAAAAAAGTCAGGGCGCACGAAACGCAGGCGGCGACATAAGTGGCGAGGCCGCCCCAGCCGCGTCCCAGCGTCAGCACGGCGGCGGCGAGGAAGATCCAGCCCGGGATCTGGATCAGGTTGCCGAGCGAAAAGAGCAGAACGAAAATCAGCAGGCCGCTGATCCGGTTTTCGGCGATCCGCTGCTGCAGGAACGCCAGGCTGAAGTGATCGCGCAGGCCGGACAGCTCGAAGACGGCGAGCAACAATCCCAGAAAAAAAACTACGGCGAGCAATCGCCGGTATTGCCGCATGGCGTTCTCCGCGGGGTGGCTCCGATTTGGGCCGGTCTAGCGCGCGCTCTTTTCGGGCAGCATCAGGATGGCCGCCCGGTTGCTCCACGAGAAGCACTTCTCGGCCGCCTCGCGGAACGGCAGCCAGCAGTAGTTCAGATGCTCGTCCGGCGCCAGAGTCACCGGCTGCGCGGCGGCGACTTCGAGCGAGAAGACGTGCTCGGTGTTGCGGGTGACGCCGGGCGCGTAGCGATGGCGCCACTCGGCAAAAATCTCGAAGGTGTTGGTGAGCTGCCAGTCCCGGAAGGCGCTTTCGCTGACGACAATCCCGGTTTCTTCGGCGACTTCGCGCGCCGCGGTCGCGATCAGGCTTTCATCGTCCTCGCGACTGCCGGTGACCGATTGCCAGTAGCCGGGATGGGCGGCGCGTTCCAGCAGCAGTACCTGCAGATCCGGCGTGTGGATGACGACGAGTACCGAGACTGGTTGCTTCGGCTGCTTGTATGGCGTCATGCCAGCGTCGGCAGGGTGGCCAGGCCGTTGGCGCGCAGGTCGTAGAAAATCCACAGAGGCACGTTATGTTCCTGCCATGTTGCGATGGCGTTGGCGAAGACGTCGTTGAGTGCGGTGAAGCTGTTCGGCACGGCATGCACGGCGTCGGCGCCGTAGATGGTGATCACATAGCCGGGCGCCTCGCGCCAGGAGAGGTCGGTCAGGCAGTCGTTCAGCGCGTCGAAGTTGGCGCCGTACCAGTCGGGAAAGTCGAGGTCGCGGCCGAGCGCGGCGAGGATGGCGCCCATGTGCTCGGATTTGTCGAAATCGACTTTGAAACAGGCAAAACCCAGGGATTTCGCAGCTTTGCCCAGCGCACTCCGGCCGCCCTGCGGCAGGTGATAGATGCCGGCCTGCGCCGGCTGCGCGAGCAGATTCTGCAGCGGTTTCTGGGGTATGGCTGGGCTCATGGCTCGCGGATCCGGCGGAAGCTGCGGTAGTGGTCGTCGCTGTAGTAATACTCGCCGGAGGTGGCGACGTCGCCGCCACGCCCTTCGCCGGCGATGATGCGGCGTGCGCCGCGGTCGCGGCTGCCGGGCGTCGGCACGGTGTATTCGCGGTAGTAGCCGCGCGCTTGCGGCGGCAGGCGTCTTTCGAAATTGCCGAAAGTGTTGCCGTCCTTGCGCGAATAGGGGAAGGGGCCGCCGCGCTGGATCAGGCGCAGCGTGTGCCGCGCTTCGGGCGGCAGTTCGGCGAGTGCAACGGCTTCAATGCCATGGCTGAACCAGGCTTCCCTGGCCTGTGTTGCCTCTATCCCAAAAACACCGGCCAGCGCCAGAAGCAGCGCCAGCCGGAGGAATGTGGCAAAACAGCGCACGATCGAGGTCTTAGGCCTTGCTGACCTCGACCTGCGTTTCGACCTTCTGGCGCAGGCGGATGTGCAGTTCGCGCAACTGCTTCTCGTCCACGCCGCTCGGTGCGTCGGTGAGCAGACACTGGGCACGCTGCGTCTTCGGGAAGGCAATCACGTCGCGGATCGATTCGGCGCCGGTCATCATCGTGACGATGCGGTCGAGGCCGAAGGCGAGGCCACCATGCGGGGGCGCGCCGTACTTGAGCGCGTCGAGCAGGAAGCCGAACTTGAGCTGGGCTTCTTCTTCGCCGATGCCGAGTGCCTTGAACACTTTTTCCTGAATGTCGGCGCGGTGGATACGCACCGAACCTCCGCCGAGTTCCCAGCCGTTGAGGGCGAGGTCATAGGCCTTGGCCAGACACCTGCCCGGATCGGTTTCGAGGAATTCGAGGTGCTCGTCCTTCGGGCTGGTGAAGGGGTGGTGGCAGGCCGTCCAGCGCTTGTTTTCCTCGTCGTACTCGAACATCGGGAAGTCGACGACCCACATCGGCGCCCATTTGGCGCCGGTGACGAAGTTCTTCTCATGGCCGATCTTGACGCGCAGGGCGCCGAGCGCGTCGTTGACCACTTTGGCCTTGTCGGCGCCGAAGAAGATCAGGTCGCCGGATTGCGCGCCGGTGCGCTCGATGACGGTGCGCAGCGAGGCTTCCGAAAGGTTCTTGACGATCGGCGACTGCAGGCCGGTTTCGTTGATCTGGGTGACGTCGTTGACCTTGATATAGGCCAGGCCCCTGGCGCCGTAGATGCCGACGAACTGGGTATAGGCGTCGATCTCGCCGCGAGTAAGGGTCGCGCCGCCGGGAATGCGCATCGCGGCAATGCGGCCGCCTTCGCTGTTGGCGGCGCCGGCGAAGACCTTGAAGGCAACGTCCTTGAAGGCGTCGGTTACTTCGGTCAGTTCCAGCGTGACGCGCAGGTCGGGCTTGTCGGAGCCGAAGCGGTGCATGGCTTCGGCGTAGGTCATGCGCGGGAAGGCCGGCAGGTCGACGTCGATCGCTTCCTTGAAGACGGTGCGGATCAGCTGTTCCATCAGCGTCGTGATTTCTTCCTCGCTCATGAACGAGGTTTCCATATCGACCTGGGTGAATTCCGGCTGGCGGTCGGCGCGCAGATCTTCGTCGCGGAAACACTTGGTGATCTGGTAATAGCGGTCGAAGCCGGCGACCATCAGCAGCTGCTTGAAGAGTTGCGGCGACTGCGGCAGCGCGAAGAACTGGCCGGGGTGGACGCGCGACGGGACGAGGTAGTCGCGGGCGCCTTCGGGCGTGCTCTTGGTCAGCATCGGCGTTTCGATGTCGATGAAGCCGGCGTCGTCGAGGAAACGGCGGAAGGCGCGCGCCGTCTTGTAGCGCAGCTGCATGTTGCGCTGCATGTGCGGGCGGCGCAGGTCGATGACGCGGTGCAGCAGGCGGACGTTCTCCGAGAGGTTGTCGTCGTCGAGCTGGAAGGGCGGGGTGACCGAGGCGTTGAGTACCTCGATCTCGTGGCAGAGGATTTCGACTTCGCCGCTCGGCATGTTGGCGTTGACCGTGCCTTCAGGGCGGGCGCGCACCTTGCCGGTAATTTTCAGGCAGAACTCGTTGCGCACCGATTCGGCGATCGTGAACATTTCGGCGCGGTCCGGGTCGCAGACGATCTGGGCCAGCCCGTCGCGGTCGCGCAGGTCGACGAAGATGACGCCGCCGTGGTCGCGCCGACGGTGCGCCCAGCCGCAGAGCGTGACTTCCTGGCCGATGGTTTGTGAGTTGAGTTGTCCGCAGTAGTGAGTTCGCATGCTGGTTCCGGGGTTACGTGTTTAAGTGTTGGTGGCGGGTGTCGGTCACCACGCGGTGTCTCGGCGGCGGCGCTACGACGCCCATCGAGATGATGTATTTGAGTGCTTCGTCGACGCTCATGTCGAGTTCGACGACATCTTTTTTCGGCAGCATCAGGAAGAAGCCGGAGGTCGGGTTCGGCGTGGTCGGTACATAGGCGCTGACGTAATCACCGTCCAGGTGATTGACCACATCGCCGCCGGGTTGTCCGGTCATGAAGGCGATGGTCCACACCCCTTCGCGCGGGTACTGGATCAGCAGGGCCTTGCGGAAGGCCTGGCCGCTCGAGGAAAACAGCGTGTCGGAAACCTGCTTGACGCTGTGATAGACCGAATTTACAACGGGAATGCGCGCCAGCAGGCGCTCCCACCAGATCACCAGCTTCTGGCCGATGAAATTGGCAGTGATCAGTCCGGTCAGCAGAATGATCGCCAGGGTCAGGATGACGCCGGCGCCGGGAATGTTGAAGCCGAACAGGGTCTGCGGATGGACGGCCGTCGGCAGCAGGAGCAGCGATTGATCCATCGTGTTGACGATCAGCGACAGTACCCAGGCGGTAATCGCCAGCGGTACCCAGATCAGCAGACCGGTCAGGAAGTAGCGTTTGATCAGCTGCCCGCGCATGCGCCAGCGCTCGCACAGGTGCCGGTGCCGCCGGCACAGGGCGCGGCACTTTCGGTCGCTGGCGACTTGGCGACGGAGGTCGTAGAGCCGCCCTTGAAATCGGTCGCATACCAGCCGGTTCCCTTCAACTGGAAGCCGGCCGCGGTGACTTGCTTGGCGTACGACGCCGCGCCGCACTCAGGGCAGGTGCTTAGCACGGGGTCACTGAGTTTCTGCAAATGATCCTTCTGGAAACCGCAGGAATCGCAGCGATAGGCATAGATCGGCATGGTAAACCTCTGGAAGCGCGCCAAAAGCGCAAATTATACCCGAACGAGGAGCCCGTTCACGAGCCTCTCTAAGCGATAGATTGGGGTAAATACAGTATTTTCAAGCGCCTACATCAGGCGAAGATAAGCCTGTGTGAGATCCTTGCCCCAGAACAGGGCGAGCAGGCCTGCGGCGGCGAGGTAGGGGCCGAACGGTATCGGTACGTTACGCCCCTGTTTGGCTAGTACGATCAAGGCGATGCCGACCACCGCGCCAACCAGCGAGGAGAGCAGAATGGTCAGCGGCAACATCTGCCAGCCGAGCCAGGCACCCAGTGCGCCGAGCAGCTTGAAATCGCCGTAACCCATGCCTTCCTTGCCTGTTGTCAGCTTGAACGCCCAGTAAACCGACCATAGCGCGAGGTAGCCAGCGATCGCGCCAATCACTGCCGAGTGAAGATCAACGAAGGTGCCATCGAGGTTGTACAGCAGCCCCGTCCAGAGTAGCGGCAGCGTGATGGCGTCGGGCAACAGCTGGGTGTCGAAGTCGATGAAGGTCAGCGCAATCAGACTCCAGATCAGCAAAATGGCGCCTGCCGCAGTCCAGCCGAATCCAAAATGGGTCGCCGCGAAAGCGGTGAGCAAGCCGGTCAGCGCTTCGACAATCGGGTAGCGTACCGAAATCGACGCGCGGCAAGCCGAGCAGCGCCCGCGCAAAAATAGCCAGCTGATAACCGGGATGTTTTCCAGCGCAGTTATTGCGTGTCCGCAGCTCGGGCACCGCGATCGTGGCTTGGCCAGCGACAGCTTCTCCGACTCCGGCGCTTCCTCGCCACGCAACTCGGCGCATTGATTTTGCCAATCGTGCTCCATCATCCTGGGCAGGCGATGTATGACGACGTTCAGGAAGCTGCCGACGAGAAGGCCAAGAATGCCGCAGGAAAAAGCGAAGACGGCCGGATCCGTAAGACTTGCCAGAACTCCTTGGGTCATCAGACGACGGCGCCCAGCTTGAAAATCGGTAGGTACATGGCGATCACCATGCCACCAATGAGCGTGCCGAGCACGACCATGATGATCGGCTCCATCAGGCTGGACATCGCCTCAACTGCATCGTCGACTTCCGCTTCGAAAAAATCAGCGACTTTCCCCAGCATGGAATCCAAAGCGCCTGATTCCTCGCCGATGGCGACCATTTGATTGACCATGTTTGGAAAGAGCTGACAGTTCTGCATGGCGACGGTCAGGCTTGTCCCGGTGCTGACCTCGCTCTGGATCTGTTTCGTGGCCAGTTTGTAAACAATGTTGCCCGACGCACCAGCAACCGAGTCAAGCGACTCGACCAGCGGAACCCCCGCCGCGAACATGGTCGATAACGTTCGGGTCCAGCGTGCGATAACCGATTTGCGCATGATCGCGCCAAAAACAGGGACGCGCAGAAGCAAGCGATCCATGACGATTTGTAAGGCCAAGGAGCGTTTCCATGCGTAGAAAAATCCGTAAAGGATTCCACCAATCGTGCCAAATATGGCCCACCAGTAAGCCACAAAAAAGTCAGAGATGGCCATTACAATCAGCGTCGGAGCAGGCAAGTCGGCACCAAAACTGGTGAAAACCTGCTTGAATGCCGGGATGACGAAGATCATGATCACCGCTGTGATGACGAAGGCCACGATGATAATTGCCACTGGGTAAAACATTGCCGATTTGATCTTCGACTTGATGGCGAGCATTTTTTCCTTATAGATCGCCAAGCGGTCAAGAAGCGTTTCAAGAATGCCGGCCTGTTCGCCAGCCGCAACCAGGTTGCAGTACAACTGGTCGAAATAGAGCGGGTATTTTCGGAAAGCCTGCGATAGCGAGTTGCCCGTTTCCACATCGGATTTGATGTCGAGCAGCAGTTTGCTGACGGCCGGATTGTCGTGGCCGCGGCCGACGATATCAAAGGTTTGTAGCAGTGGAACACCGGCTTTCATCATCGTCGCGAGTTGTCTCGTGAAGAGCGCAATATCCTTTTCGGTGATTTTTCCACCGCTCTTGAGGCGTTGCTTGGCTATCTTGGTGACCACAATGCCTTGACGGCGCAGGGTGGCTTGGGCGACTGCAGGGCTGGGGGCGCGCATTTCGCCGCGAACAACTTTCCCTTCCTTGCCTTTGCCTTCCCAGGCGAAAGCAAACTCCTTCGGACCCGCGGATTTTTTTACGCCTTTAGCTGCCGTCGCCATCGTGTCCTCGTATTTTCGATTATATGTTGGTGGAAGCGAGAACTTCCTCTAGCGAGGTGAGTCCTTGCTTTGCCTTCATCAAACCGGAGCGGCGAAGGTCCTGAACGCCCTCTTTTTGCGCTTGTGCCGCAATATCAGCTTCCGTTCCGTTGGCCATGATGATGCGCTGAATATCCGCCGTGATCGGCATCACCTGGTAGAGGCCAACGCGTCCTTTATAGCCGCTGCCTTTGCAGCGTTCGCATTCGCCCGGTCCGTACAGTATCCAGTTGCCGTCGAGATCTTCCTCCGTGAACCCCGCGTTCATCAGCGTTTCAACCGGTACGTTGAGCACCTGTTTGCAGGTGCACAGCCTGCGCACCAGGCGTTGTGCTGTGATCAGCAAGATGCTCGAGGCGATGTTGAAGGTGGGAATGCCCATGTTCATCAGGCGGGTCAAAGTCGATGGCGCGTCGTTGGTGTGGAGGGTCGAGAGCACCATGTGTCCGGTTTGCGCGGCCTTGATGGCGATTTCGGCGGTCTCCAGATCGCGGATTTCGCCGACCATGATGATGTCAGGGTCCTGCCGTAGAAAGGCCTTGAGCGCCACCGGGAAGGTCAGGCCGGCACGGTCATCGACGTTTACCTGGTTGATGCCTGGCAAGGGAATTTCCGCCGGGTCTTCCGCCGTCGATATATTGATCCCCGGTTTGTTCAGAATATTCAGACAAGTGTAGAGCGAGACGGTTTTCCCCGAGCCCGTGGGTCCCGTGACCAAGACCATGCCGTAAGGCCGCGCGATCGCATCGAGCAGCACGGCCTTTTGTTCGGGCTCGTACCCCAAAGCCTCGATTCCCAGCGTGGCGCTACTGGGGTCCAGGATACGCATCACGATCTTTTCGCCATAGAGCGTCGGCAAGGTGCTGACACGGAAATCGATCGAACGGCTTTTCGAGAGCACGAGCTTCATGCGGCCGTCTTGCGGAACGCGCTTTTCAGCAATGTTGAGGCGCGAGATGACCTTGATGCGGGAGGCGATCTTTTCCTTGATAATCAGTGGCGGTGCGGAGATTTCACGCAGTATGCCGTCGACGCGGACGCGGACCCGGTAACTCTTCTCGTAGGGCTCGAAGTGAATGTCCGAAGCGCTATCGTTGATCGCGTCGAGCAAAATTTTCTGGATGAATTTGACGACCGGGGCGTCATCGACCTCGGCGGCCGAAGCCTCGTCTGATTTTTCTGTGCCTTCCTCGGCGGTAAACTCGAGATTGAGGTCTTCGCCGGCCAGATTCTTAAGCGTTTCAGCTGCGGACTCGGAGAGCTTGGCGACGAGCGGCGCAAGTTTTCCCTCTTCGACGACCACCGGGTCGACCGCCATTCCTGTCTGGAACCGAATCTCGTCGAGTGCGCGCAGATTGGTCGGGTCAGCAATCGCTATCGCAAGTCGGTTGCCACGCTTGTGTAACGGGATGACGCGATGGGCGACAATCAGTTTCTGATCGATTGCGTTTTTCTGGATATTCGCATCGTCGAAGGCGGCAAGATCGAGCAGTGGGTAGCCGAAGGTGTCGGCGGCAAAACGTGCGATTTCGAGTGCGCTGGCTTTTTTCGAACTGACCAGTTGTTCGATGAAACTGGTTTTGTTCGCCGCCGATTGCGTGAGCAACACCTCTGCCTCGGCTTCCTTGAGTCGACCGGCTTGCACCAGCGCTCTGGCGAGGCCGCTGAGGGAGGATTGTTGCGGATTGGCTGCCATATCTCGCTAAAAAGGCCTTGAAACGTTATTCATCACGATGCACCGGCTATGCTGAGCATATCGGTCTGATGATGCATTGCGCCGGCGTGTTTGTAAAGGCGCCGGGCTGGGGCGTTGAGGTGGCGTGCCGGCTAGTGCGTGGGTTTGAACAGCCGCGCAACTTTGATGCTGCGGTCCTGAGTCTGTACGATTTCGATCGGAATCCCATCGATCTTGAGGCTGATTCCGGCTTCCGGGATGTCCCGAAAATGCTCGACAATCAATCCATTCAACGTCTTCGGCCCGTCGAGCTTGAAGGGCAGGCCTAGCTTGCGGTTGATTTCGCGCAACGAGCGGCTGCCTTCAACCAGCGCGCTGTCGTCCGCCGCCCACGCAAGGGTGGCGGTGTTGCCGGGTTGTGACGTGGTGAATTCGCCGATAATTTCTTCGATGATGTCTTCCATCGTGACAAGACCGAGTACTTCACCGTATTCGTCGATCACCAGTCCGGCACGCTGCTTGTTTTCCTGGAAAAACTGCAGTTGCGAGAAGACCGGTGTGGCCGCCGGGATGTAATAGGCTTCCTGGACGTGCTCGGCTAGAGATTCCGGCGTCAATTCGCCGCGATGCATCAGGCCGATCAGGCGTCGTTGATGGAGGACGCCCACGATATTGTTGAGCTCGTCGCGATAAACCGGCAGGCGCGTGTGGTAGCTGGTGGCAAGTCGCGCTGTGATTTCTTCCCATGGCTCGTTCAAATCGATGGACTCCATCGACGAACGCGGGGTCATCACGTCTTCAACCGTGATGCGCTCCAGTTCGAAGAGGTTGAGCAGAATGCTGTGGTGCTTTTGCGGCATGAAATGTCCGGCTTCGAGAACCAGCATGCGCAGCTCTTCGGGGGATAATCGCGGCGCTTCGTGGCCGGCCTTGGGCGCGAGGTGGATCAGGCGGAGCAGGGCGCTGACGAACAGATTGACGAACCAGATGATCGGATAGACCAGGCGCAGCAGCGGCGTCAGGATGAAGCTGATCGGCGGCGTGATGCGGTCGGCGTAAGTTGCGCCGACGACTTTCGGCGTGATCTCGGAGACGATCAGCAAGGCGAACGTGACGCTGAGAGCTCCGATCTCCAGCGCCCATTTCTCCTCACCGAACAGCGCCAGCGCGATGTAGCTGGTGAGGGTCGCTGCGGCCGCGTTGATCAGCGTGTTGCCGAGCAGGATCACACCGAGCAGCTTGTCCGTCTTGTTGAGCAGGGTAACCGCCAGCTTGGCGCCACGGTGACCCTGTTGCGCAAGATGTCGCAGCCGGTAACGGTTGGCCGCCATCATGGCGGTTTCGGACATCGAGAAAAAACCGGAGAGAATCAGCAGAACGCCGAGCGCAGCGAAAAGCGCCGATAAGGGAATGTCTTGCACAGGTGGTTTTTTCGTAAGGCGACCGGCCGAGTATTGCGGCCGATCATGTAGCTGTCAAGCAAGGCCGGGTTTTACGCCCGGCCGAGAATCACTTCGGCGACAAATCGGCTGCCGATATAGGCGAGCAGCAAAACCATGAAGCCGGTCAGCGTCCAGCGCAAGGCGATCCGGCCGCGCCAGCCGTAAACGTGACGGCCGACCAGCAATGCCGCGAAGATGCCCCAAGATGCAAACGCAAACAGCGTCTTGTGATCGAGAACCATGGCCTTGCCGAAAATCTCTTCGGAGAACAGCACGCCACTGCCCAGTGCGAGCGTAAGCGAGGCAAAGGCGACGATGATCATCCGGAAAAGCAGCGCTTCCATGGTCAGGATTGGCGGCAGGCTGGCGAGGCTCTTGGTCAATGCGCGCTGGTGCAGCTTGCGCTCGGCGAAGCTCATGAATACGGCGTGTAGCGCGGACAGCGTAAACAGGCTGTAGGCCAGCATGGCAGCCAGAAAATGCAGTTTGAAGCCCCAGGTTCCGGCATTCGCCACCATGTGCACCTGCGGAAATAGCGCGGGGAGCAGCGAGCAGGCGGCCGCCAGCGGTAGAACCATCGGTTGCAGGCCATCCATGCGCGAACGGAAACTTTCCAGCCAGTAAATGAAAACGGCCATCCAGAGCATCAGGGAGAGTGCGAAGCTGAACGAAAAGCGCATGCCGCCCGCGGCGAAGAGGCCGTCGTAGAGCCCGATCCCTTGCAGCAGCAATGTTCCGGCAATGGCGGTGCGCTCCCATGGCTGCATCGGCAGCGTGGCCAGCGGCTTGTCGGTTTCGCGCCAACGCGTCCGCCAGAAATGGGCGCCAAGCACCGCGTAAAGAAGCGCCGCAGCAATGTGAGGGAGAAGGTGCAGTAGAATATCCAGCATTCTTGAAGTTTACACCAAGCCGGAAACCAAATGCTCGACAACCTGACCCAACGCCTTGCCCGCGTCATGAAAAATCTTCGCGGCGAAGCGCGCCTCACCGAAGACAATATTGCCGATGCCTTGCGCGAGGTCCGCCTCGCACTGCTCGAAGCCGACGTTGCGCTGCCCGCCGTCAAGGAGTTCATCGCCGCCGTCAAGGAACAAGCGATCGGCGAGGAGGTCATCGGTTCGCTCAGCCCGGGACAAGCCCTGATTGGCGTTGTGCATCGCGAACTGACCAAGATCATGGGCGAGGCGCACAGCGGCCTCAATCTTGCCACACAGCCGCCGGCGATCATCCTGATGGCTGGTTTGCAGGGGGCGGGCAAGACAACCACGGTCGGCAAGCTCGCCAAGCTCCTGCGCGACACGCAGAAGAAAAAGGTGCTGGTCGTTTCGTGCGACATCTACCGTCCTGCTGCCATCGAGCAGTTGAAGACCGTCGCCGCGCAGGCCGGGGCCGATTTCTTCCCCTCGGCGCCGACCGACAAACCGGCCGACATCGCGCGCAATGCCGTCGATTGGGCAAAGCGCCATTTCCACGATGTGTTGCTGGTTGATACCGCCGGTCGTCTGGCGATCGACGAGCCGATGATGAAGGAAATTGCCGAGCTGCATGCGGTGCTCAAGCCGATCGAGACCTTGTTCGTGGTCGATGCCATGCTCGGTCAGGATGCCGTCAATACAGCTAAAGCCTTCAACGAAGCGCTGCCGCTGACCGGCATTATCCTGACCAAGCTGGATGGCGATTCGCGCGGTGGTGCGGCACTTTCCGTACGTCACGTCACTGGTCGGCCGATCAAGTATGCCGGGGTCGGTGAAAAGCTTTCCGGCCTTGAACCCTTCCACCCCGAGCGCATGGCCTCGCGCATTCTTGGCATGGGCGATGTGCTCTCGCTGATCGAAGATGCGAAAAAAGGCATCGACGAGCAGAAAGCGGTCGAATTTGCCAAGAAGCTCAAGTCGGGCAAGGGTTTTGATCTGAATGATTTCAAGGAGCAGATCGGTCAGATGCGCAAGATGGGCGGCCTCTCCTCGATGATGGACAAGCTGCCGGCGCAGTTCGCGCAGGCCGCAGGGCAGATGCAGTCCGGCGCAGAAGAGAAGGCCGTGGGCCGCATCGAGGGCATTATCAACTCGATGACGCCGGCCGAGCGCGCCAAGCCCGAGTTGATCAAGGCTTCACGCAAGCGTCGCATTGCAACCGGCGCCGGCGTTCAGGTGCAGGAAGTGAACCGTCTGCTCAATCAGTTCGAGCAGACGCAGAAGATGATGAAGCAGTTCGCCAAGGGCGGTATGGCCAAGCTGATGCGCGGCATGAAGGGAATGTTGCCCGGGATGCGTTAATCGCGGGCGCTTTAGCGCGCGGCAACCCGGTTGCTCGTGTACATCCACTGGTTGTGCCAGGCGCCGCGCACCAGATTCGGATACTCGGCTTGCCCCAGGCTGCCGTTGTAGCGACCCAGCGCACGGTAGAGGTCGCCTTGCTCAAGGTCGAGGTAGTGGCGCAGGATGGTGCAGCCGTAGCGCAGGCTGGTGCGCAGGTGGAACAGGTTGTCGTCGCCGCGTCCGAGCAGTCTCGCCCAGAACGGCATGACCTGCATGTAGCCGCGGGCGCCTGATGACGAAACCGCATATTTCTTGAAACCGCTCTCGACCTGGATCAAACCGAGCACCAGTTGCGGGTCGAGGCCGGCACGCATCGCTTCGTAATGTACTGCGCGCAAGAAATCCAGCCGCGCTTCGCGATCCGGGATGCGTTTCTCCAGCCGGCGCGACATTTCAGCCAGCCAGTCGACTGCCGCCATCGAGTCCTGAAAAGAGCTCTTTGGCGGCGCCTGGTCGGATACCGTGCGCGACAGCGCAGCCTGTACGCTGGCTGAAAGCGGTTCGTACTTCTGCGCGCCGGCGCTGGCGGCCAGCGGCATCAGAAGTACGAAAAGTGCTGTCAGGCGTCGCACAGCCTGGCTTTCAGAAAAGCACCGATTTCGCTGATCGGGACCAGTTGCGCTTCCGCGTCACCCCGTCCCTTGTACTCCAGCTTGCCTTCACCGAGGCCGCGCTCGCCAACCACTACGCGGTGCGGAATGCCGATCAGCTCCATATCGGCGAACATCACGCCGGGGCGTTCGTTGCGGTCATCGAGCAGTACATCGACGCCAGCAGCCTTGAGCTCGCCGTAGAGCGCATCGCTGGCGGCTTTTACGGCCTCACTCTTGGCGTAGCCCATCGGCACGACACAGACCTCGAAAGGCGCAATTGCCGGCGGGAAATGAATGCCACGTTCGTCGTGGTTCTGTTCGATGGCAGCGCCGACAATGCGCGAGACACCAATGCCGTAGCAGCCCATCTCCATGATCTGCGACTGACCGCTTTCGTCGAGGAAGGCGCATTTGAGCGCTTTCGCGTATTGACGGCGCAGTTGAAAGATATGGCCGACTTCGATGCCGCGGCACAGTTCGAGCAGGCCCTTGCCGTCAGGCGACGGGTCGCCGGCGACCACGTTGCGCAGGTCGGCGACTGTTGCGGGCTCAGGCAGGTCACGACCGAAGTTGACGCCCGTGAGGTGGAAACCGGCTTCGTTGGCACCACACACAAAATCGCTCATGGCAGCAACGCTGCGATCCGCAAAAACGGTGAGCTCCGATTTTCCAACCGGGCCGATGTAACCGGGTTTGCAACCGAGCGCAGCAACGATTTCCTCGTCGCGCGCAAAGCGGAATTCGCCGATGATTTTCTGGGCCTTGATTTCGTTCAGATCGTGGTCGCCACGCAGCAGGATCAGCACGAAGCGGGCGGGGTCTGTTTCCGGCAGTTCGCGCACGACGGCGATGGCTTTGACCATCCGTGTAACCGGAATCTTGAGGAAGGCGGCGACGTCTTCGCACTTGGTCTTGCCGGGCGTTGCAACTTTTTCCATGGCGATTGCCGCGGTGCCGCGTGTGATGGATGGTGCCAACGCTTCAGCGAGTTCGACGTTGGCGGCGTAATCCGAGTTCGGGCAGTACGCCAGCGCGTCCTCGCCCGAATCGGCCAGCACGTGGAATTCGTGCGAGCCGGTACCGCCGATCGAGCCGGTATCGGCCGCAACGGCGCGAAATTTGAGTCCGAGGCGAGAAAAAATGCGCGTGTAGGTTTCGTACATGTTTTTGTACTCACGCTGCAGATCTTCAAAACTCGTATGGAAGGAGTAGCCGTCCTTCATCAGGAATTCGCGGCCGCGCATGACGCCAAAGCGTGGGCGAATCTCGTCGCGGAACTTCATCTGCACCTGGTAGAAATGCAGTGGCAACTGGCGGTAACTCTTTACTTCCTTGCGCACGACGTCGGTGATGACTTCTTCGTGCGTCGGGCCGATGACGAATTCGCGCTGGTGGCGATCCTTGAAGCGCAGCAGCTCCGGACCATACTTTTCCCAGCGTCCGGATTCCTGCCATAGCTCGGCCGGTTGAACAGCGGGCATCGATAGCTCGATGGCACCTGCCCGATCCATTTCCTCCCGGACGATCTTTTCAACCTTACGCAGCACACGCAGGCCGACCGGCATCCAAGTATAAATACCGCCAGCCAGGCGCTTGATCAGGCCGGCGCGCAACATCAGTTTGTGGCTGACGATCTCCGCATCGGATGGGGCTTCTTTGAGCGTAGAGAGGAAAAATTGCGAAGTGCGCATGAGAATCGGATTTCGTGGAGATAAAGTTTAATTTTACAAGACAGATGAGCAGAGCGCGATGTCATTTGCACCGGCCTGCCGATTAGCGGATGAATCGCTGAGTGCTGCGCAATGCGTGCTTTCCAAGCCATTTGAAATGTGGAAGAATGCATTCAACCCAATAAATTTGCAGGTTTTTAAAATGCTCGATCGTGAAGGCTATCGCCCGAACGTCGGCATCATTCTATGTAACGCGAAGAACGAGGTTTTCTGGGGCAAGCGTATCCGCGAGCATTCATGGCAGTTTCCACAAGGTGGCATCAAGCGGGGTGAAACCCCAGAGCAGGCGATGTTCCGGGAACTTCACGAAGAGGTCGGCTTGCTGCCCGAGCATGTGAGCATTCTCGGCAGAACCAAGGACTGGTTGCGTTACGATGTGCCGATACAGTGGGTCAAGCGCGAGTGGCGCGGCAGTTATCGAGGGCAGAAACAGATCTGGTTTCTGCTTCGCCTTGTCGGGCGCGATAGCGACGTTTCGCTACGCGCAAGTGATCATCCCGAATTCGACGCTTGGCGCTGGAATCATTTCTGGGTTCCGCTTGAAGCGGTCATCGAGTTCAAGCGCGGCGTTTATGAGCAGGCCTTGAACGAGCTCGCGCGTTTTCTCGACGCCGATCGTCGCCGTCCGCGTCATGCGGGTGAGCGGCATCAGGGGGAGGCCGCTGCAGATGATCCGGGCGAGAAGTAGAGCCGATTTTACTAATACAAGGTGTTGAGCTTGGTCTCCGTAATTCATATCAAAAGGGGCGTTCTTCTCTCCTTTTTGGCCCTTCTGTGCTTGCCATCGTGCGTCTTGGCGGTGGGATTTGACAGCGAGTACGAGGAGAAGCGCTGGGAGGAGGTCGAGGCGCAAATTCCGCCTTTTCCCCGGCCTGAGAGCTTGGTCGCCTTCTATGTCAGTGCCAGCACGAACAATCAGTTCATGATCGACTGCGACTCTATTTCCGTTGGAGCGGATGGCGTTGTGCGCTACACCCTTGTCGTCACCAGTTCGTCCGGCGCTCAGAACGTTAGCTACGAAGGCCTGCGCTGTTCGTCCGCCGAGCGGCGGCTTTACGCTTTTGGCCGGCCTGACAAAACCTGGTCTCGGGCGCGCAGCAATCAGTGGGTACGGATTCAGGGTAGTACGCTGAATCGGCATCACGCAGCCCTTTTTTCTGAATATTTCTGCCCTGCCGGAAACATGGTTCGCGACGCCGATGAGGCGCGGATGGTGCTGCGCTCAGGGGGGCATCCTTCGACGACGCAAAGGTAGTCTTTGCGCCGTCTGTTTGCCAGCTGGGCTTCCGTCAATTGGGGGAAGTGGTTTGATCGCCGATCGTTTTATCGTTGAGTTCGACAAGGCATTGCGTACGGTCTGTGCCGCAGCCCCAACAACGCGGGAGATTCCCGGCCGAGATATCCCGGAAGCGTCTCTGTCCGCCGATGAAAGGGCGCACGCCGGCGCGTTGATGCGGATCAATCATGTTGGCGAGATTTGTGCCCAAGCGCTTTATCAGGGGCAGGCGTTGAGCAGTTTCGATCCAGCCATTCGCCAGTCGCTTGAAAAGGCCGCTTACGAAGAGACTGAGCATCTGGCCTGGACTGAGCGGCGAATCTGCGAATTGGGTTCGCGCAAGAGCCTGTTGAATTCTCTCTGGTACTTCGGCGCGCTGTCGATGGGCCTTCTGGCTGGCAAGTTTGGCGATGCCTGGAACCTGGGCTTTCTTGCCGAAACGGAGCGCCAGGTGGAGGCGCACCTCGATCATCATTTGGATGAGTTGCCGCTGAACGACCTGAAGTCCAGAGCAGTTGTGCAGCAAATGCGACTTGACGAAATTTCTCACGCCGAGGCGGCCGTGGCGCTTGGCGCGCGAGAGCTTCCGCCGCCTGTCAAGGCGGCTATGCGACTGGTGTCCGGCATTATGACCCGGGCGGCCTATTACGTTTAGGCCCTACAGGCTTGCGCTCTGGCATCAGTGCCAGATTCAACCGCAGGTACTAGCTTTCCACAATTTCGAAGTTATAAGTAATCTCGGCAGTTTTACCGAGCATGATCGATGCCGAGCAATACTTGTCTTTCGATAGCTCGATGGCTCGTGCGACCGCATCAGGTTTCAATTGTTTACCGGTGACACGAAAGTGGAAGTGGATTTTGGTAAAGATCTTCGGTTCCGTTTCCGCGCGTTCTGCTTGCAGGCTTACTTCGCATCCGCTGACGGCGTGACGCCCTTTTTTTAGGATCAGGACGACATCAAAAGCGGTGCACCCGCCGGTGCCTGCGAGCAGCAATTCCATTGGGCGGGGCGCCAAGTTGCGGCCGCCTGCCTCTGGTGCGCCATCCATTACAATGGCATGGTTGCTTCCCGTTTCCGCGACAAAAGACATTCCGTCGCCAGTCCATTTGACCTTGCACTCCATGCGGCACTCCTTGCCCTTGCTTTCAAATCGCCATTTTAGCTGAAGGGAAGGCGCTTCTCGTAACAAGCGTTAATGTTGCGACGCAGCATTACAAGAGAATTATGCCGTTCATACGGTAGTATTTTTTCGTTGCATATAATGGAATTGATTAATTTAATTGTTAGTAACTATATAATTTTTATTTGTTATTGTTTTTTATTTTTGCTGTGTTGTGCTAAGTGAAAAAATAAATGCCGCGATGCACAAAAAATACTTGATCTCTGTCATTCTATGATCCATAATTCGTCCAACTTGAGTATTTGCTGTTTAGCAGTTCAACGTTTGTCTCCTCCACCCTCCTCCTTTGGTGTGGATTTAGCGCGATTCTCACGAATCGCGCTTTTTTTTGCTTGCGCCCAAAACAGCGATTGACACGAGTCGTTGATTTGAAATAAAATGCGCGGCTTTCCGTGATCAGGCATAAAAGGACGGCGTTTCAAATGAAGACTTTTTCCGCCAAACCGCATGAGGTAAAGCGCGACTGGCTTGTGGTTGATGCCACTGACAAGGTGCTCGGCCGCCTCGCCACCGAAATTGCTCGTCGCCTGCGCGGCAAGCATAAACCCGAATTCACGCCTCACGTTGATACCGGCGATTACATCGTCGTGACCAATGTGGAGAAGTTGCGTGTTACCGGCAACAAGGCTGAAGACAAGAAGTACTATCGCCACACGGGTTACCCCGGCGGTATCTACGAAACGAGCTTCGCCAAAATGCAGCAGCGTTTCCCGGGGCGCGTTCTCGAGAAGGCCGTGAAGGGCATGCTCCCGAAGGGCCCGCTCGGTTACGCAATGCTGAAAAAAATGAAGTGCTATGCGGGTGATGCGCATCCGCACGCAGCTCAGCAGCCGAAAGTGCTGGAACTTTAAGGGGTCGAAATGGCTGAAAATTCCTACTACGGCACCGGCCGGCGCAAGAGCGCTGTAGCCCGTGTCTTCATGAAGCGCGGCAGCGGTAACATCGTTGTTAACGGCAAGCCGGTTGATGAGTATTTTTCGCGCGTCACGGGCCGCATGATCGTTCGCCAGCCGCTTGAGTTGGTCGAGCAGACGGCAGCCTTCGATATCCTGGTTAATGTCGCCGGTGGCGGTGAATCGGGCCAGGCCGGTGCTGTTCGTCACGGCATTACTCGTGCTCTGATCGAATACGACGTCGCTCTCAAGCCGTCGCTATCCAAGGCCGGTTTCGTTACTCGCGATGCCCGCGAGGTCGAGCGTAAGAAAGTCGGTTTCCACAAAGCACGCCGCCGCAAGCAGTTCTCCAAGCGTTAATCGGATTCTGCTCTGCATCAAAAGCCGCCTACGGGCGGCTTTTGTGTTTTATCATTGCGCGGCCCCGGAGGACTACTTGATGATCAGCGTTGGAATTGTTGATGGTGCGGCTTGTATCGTAGTTGCGTTCTTGCGCTTGGTCACTCGGCGCTCATGCGAAATGATCTCCGCAATCGCGTTGCGTGATGATGCGGAGGCTGTTGTTTCCGCACTATTTCCCCGTTTGCGCATGCGGGTCGATCGACAATCTCATCAAGGGCGCCGCAGGGCGAGCATTTTAGAACATGGGCATCATGTTCGGCTTGCCGGGAGCTGACGGTTTATGGCAACTCCCGGCGCTTCCGTAAGGCTCAAACGTTTTCGCCAGCGCTTCGGCATCAATGCACCGAAGCTCGCGATAAAGACACATGTGGCGTGGTATTGGCGTGTTTCCGCAACGGTGATTATGCTGTCCGTTTCTCTTGCGATGGCCGTCTGGATTTACGACGCTGGCAGACGGATTGCGGGATTTCAAAGTGACGCGTCGGATCGGGAGATCCTGTTTCTCAAGGAGCAACTCGCCAAGCTTGAAGGCGAGTTGACCACCTTGCGCAGTGTTGCCGGCTCCGGAGAGAGCAGTTTGCAGATCGAGCGTACTGCGCAACAGCAACTTGCTCAGCAAGTGAGGGTTCTTGAGGCAGAAAACGCCGGCCTCAAACAGGATCTCGCCTTTTTCGAAGGCTTGATACCGGCCTCGGAGTCCGGTGGCGACGAACTGGGTGTTAAAATCAACCGATTGCGTATTGAGCCAGAAAGTCTTGCCGGGCAGTATCGCTACCGCATGCTGTTGGTACATAACGGTGGGCGTCAGGTGAAGGAATTCAAAGGCACCTTGCAGTTGCTGGTCAAAATGCAGCAGAGCGGCAAAGATGCTATGATCGTCGTCCCCTCCGATGGCGAGCAGAATCAACAACGATTCCGTTTCGAAATCAGGCACTTTCAACGGGTTGAAGGGGTTTTTTCGGTGCCTGCCGGTGCCGTCGTAAAAAACGTCGAAGCGCGTGTGTTGCAGGATGGCGTGGTGCGTGCGCGGCAATCGGTTTCCCTCTAGGAGGCAGCATGTTCGGCAGTAAAAAAAACAGCAAACCTCAAAATCGCATCGATAGCCTGATCGGTGTCGGTACCCGTATTGAAGGTAATGTGACCTTCAGTGGCGGGTTGCGCGTCGATGGCGAGATTCGGGGCAACATCAGCAGCGACAAGGGGCAGTCGGGAACCTTGGTAATCAGCGAGCAGGCCAGTGTCGAGGGGGAGATCTCCGTCGGGCATGTGGTGATCAACGGGACCGTGATCGGTCCGGTGTTTGCCGGCGAATCGCTGGAACTACTGCCTAATGCGCGTGTCACAGGTGACGTTGAATACCATCAGCTCGAAATGCAGCAGGGGGCTGTCGTTCAGGGGCGCTTGGTGCATCAGACAAGTGGCAAGACCGTTGAGCTTAAACTGGCTTCCAGCAATTGATCCCGACTTGCGGTCGGCGTTAACACTAGGTTTAGGAGGAGAATGTAATGAATGCAGCCACTGAGATGCCCTTGCCGTTTGTTTTTACGGATAATGCGGCCAACAAGGTTAAGGAGTTGATCGAGGAGGAAGGAAATCCCGAACTCAAGCTCCGTGTCTTCGTGACGGGGGGCGGATGCTCCGGATTCCAGTATGGCTTTACCTTTGATGAGGTTGCCAACGACGACGATACCGCGATGCAAAAGAACGGGGTAACGCTCTTGATTGATCCGATGAGTTACCAGTATCTGGTTGGTGCAGAAATTGACTACAGCGAAGGCTTGGAAGGTTCTCAGTTCGTAATCAAGAATCCGAACGCATCTTCGACCTGCGGTTGCGGTTCCTCGTTTTCAGCTTAAGTTTTTTCAGGCAGTAACAAGAGAGGCGACGCAGGTCGCCTTTTTTGTTGTTTTACTGGCGGATGTATTCGCCACTGATTTATTCGACTGCTACAAGCTGAATCTGTTTGGCCAATTCGAGTTGCGCTCTGAGCGGAGTGATAGCAGCTTTATAGTGAGCGAGTTGCGAAGTGTCGAGTGGAATTGCCGTCGGTAGCGTTATGGCTAGCGGGTTGACTTGCTGGCTGTCGACCCTGAATTCGTAGTGCAGGTGAGGGCCGGAGGCTAACCCAGTTTGCCCCACGTAACCGATGGTGTCGCCTTGGCTGACTCGAGTCCCTTTTCTGATGCCCGTCGCAAATCCGCTGAGATGTCCGTAGGCGGTTGAGTAGGTGCCTTGGTGTTTGAGAACAATCAAGTTGCCGTAGCCGCCTTGGCGTCCGGCTGTTTCGACGACGCCGTCGGCGACGGAGCGCACCCGCGTGCCGGTCGGTGCGCCGTAGTCGACGCCCTTGTGAGCGCGCCATGTTTGCAATACAGGGTGAAAGCGAGCATTGGTGAAGCCAGATGTGACACGCGAGAATTCCAGGGGCGAACGCAGGAAGGCCTTGCGCAGGCTCTTGCCGTCGGCTGTGTAGTAGCCGCCTTTGCCTTCTTCGGTCTGGAACCAGTAGGCGCTGTATGTTTTTTGATTGTTGGTGAACTCGGCGGACAGAATGCGTCCACTACGTATTGATTGGCCGCGGTGATTGAGCATTTCGTAGACCAGCGAAAAGCGGTCGCCTTTACGCAGGTCGCGATGAAAATCGATTTCTCCGCCAAAAATCTCGGCAAGCTGGGTGGCAATGGCGTCGGGGATACCGGCGGCGTCGGTTGCGCCAAACAATGAGCTTCGGATTTCGCCCGATTTCACGACCGTCTGGGGCTCGAAGTTCAAAAGCTGTTCGTTCGCGATGAAACTATTGCCGCGACGTTCGATGACCAGCATCGCGTCTTTGCCGTTCAGCGGGAAGTAGAGTGTATGCAGTTCGCCATTTTCCCCCGTTTTCGCCGTAACCATTTTTCCGGGGCGTAGTTGGCGGGATACAGCCTGTGTTTCGGGGTCTTGCCGAATGAAGTCGGATGCTTCGCGGTCGGTAATGCCGAGCCGGGTGAGCAGGCTGGAAATCGTGTCGGAGCGTTGAATGCGTTCTTCATGGAGAAAAGTCGCGTTCTCGATCTGAATTGGAGTCGCTGGAGGTGTCGCCAACTGCTCGAGGACGGTGTTCAGTTGAATCGCTTGGTTGTCTCCCGAGGGTGCGATTGCGAATGCGGCAACCATGCCGAGCAGCGAAAAACCGCCTAGGCCCACAGCGGTCCAGCGGTGGCGTAGTAGTCGTTCGATTGCAGGATTGGAATGCGCTAGAATTCTGCTCTTCTGAATATCCATGGGCTGCCGGCAGGAAAAAACTTGTCGCAGTCTAACAAAAAAACACCCCTGCAAGAACCCTTGGGGAAGAAACGATAGAGGCTTTTCATGCTAGGTGTAGAACGCAGTCTTGAACTCATAAAGCGCGGATCTGACGAGTTGCTGGTCGAGGCGGAGTTGGTCGAGCGCCTAAAGAGCGGTCGGCCCCTGCGGATCAAGGCCGGTTTTGATCCGACGGCGCCAGATTTGCATCTTGGTCATACTGTTCTGATCAACAAGTTGAGGCATTTTCAGGACTTGGGCCACCACGTCATGTTCCTGATCGGCGATTTCACCGGGATGATTGGAGACCCGACCGGCAAGAACGCGACCAGGCCACCACTCTCGCGCGAGCAGATACTGGATAACGCCAAGACGTATCAGGAGCAGGTTTTCAAGATACTCGATCCGGAAAAAACGGAAATTTGCTTCAACTCGAGTTGGTTCGAGCCGCTTGGTGCGTCTGGGATGATTCGTTTGGCCGCGCTTCATACTGTGGCGCGCATGCTTGAGCGCGATGATTTTTCCAAGCGTTATCGCAGCGGCCAGCCGATCGCCATTCATGAGTTCTTGTATCCGCTTTGTCAGGGCTATGACTCTGTTGCCATGAAGGCGGACGTTGAGCTCGGCGGTACGGATCAGAAATTCAATCTGCTGGTAGGTCGGGAATTGCAGAAGCACTATGGGCAGGCTCCGCAGTGCGTACTGATGATGCCCTTGCTCGAAGGGTTGGACGGCGTTAACAAAATGTCGAAATCGTTAGGCAACTATGTCGGGATCAATGAGCCTGCCCGGGAAATTTTTGGCAAGCTGATGTCCATTTCGGACGACTTGATGTGGCGCTACTTCGAGCTGTTGTCTTTCCGTGCGACCGGCGAGGTGGCGGGATTCAAGAGTGAAATCGCAAGTGGGCGCAATCCGCGCGACGTCAAAGTCTTGCTGGCGCAAGAGATCGTTGCACGTTTTCACGGAGCGGCGGCGGCCGTGGATGCGCTGGCCGATTTCGAGGCGCGGTTCCGCCAGGGCGCCATTCCGGATGATATTCCCGATGTCGTTCTTGTCGGCGAGTGCGGCGGGATGGTGATTGCTCAGGTTCTCAAGCAGGCCGGATTGACCGCTAGCACCTCCGAAGCGTTACGCATGATTGATCAGGGGGGGGTAAAGATCGATGGCGTGAAGATCGACGACAGAAATCTTCTGCTTAGCGGATCGTCGCCTGTTGTCTTGCAGGTGGGGAAGAGAAAGTTTGCACGAGTGGAGATTCGTTGAATCATTTAAATCATATGGTTAGACGTTTTTTGCGGAAGAGTTTCAGATTTATTTCGAAAAAGCGTTGACGCTGGAGTTGGGGGCTGTATAATTCGCCCCTCTTGCTGCTGACGCAGTTAAGAAAACTGTTTCAGAATCAAAGGGTTGCGAATGTTTTTTGGTTGTTGAGCGATGCTTTTTAAGATGTTTTTAAAAAGTGTTGA